>JACKQG010003425.1_pt1 | contig 19477 bp, 20 predicted proteins | sample 8237621 | NCBI WGS metagenome assembly JACKQG01 (sample SAMN15677084, study PRJNA649215) | marine metagenome | biome: marine; feature: Black Sea; material: saline water; isolation source: suspended particulate matter (SPM) from the Black Sea western gyre | collected 2013-06-09/2013-06-10 | depth... | reverse complement strand
TGTACGTTTGGCCAGCGTATCGAAAATGCCTGCTGAAACCAGACCGTTCCATGCTGTTCCACTCGACTGAAGCGCATTTCTTCATCGGCCAGATCAGCGACTTGATCAAAGTGCTCTTGTCTTGATGGTGAGTGCCAGATTTCGCCATTTTTATCGTATAAAAAGGCATACAGTCCAGAACCCGAATTAAACAGAGCACGTTCAAAAATTCTGGCGTCTGAAACGGTGATGCTCAAACCGGTCGTATCCCGGTCGACTGCGGCAAGAATGCTATACATCAGAGACTGTAATTTATCCTTTTCTGCCTCGATCATGCGCTGGTCCAGCGCATGTCTGAGTGCAACAACCGTCAGCACCATGAACGCGACCAGTACCACCAGGCTGGTCAGCAGCATTCTCGATTTGATCGATTTCATCGTCGCTTTAGCCTTCTATTTTAACTCAACATTCAGCTGGATTTAGCCGCTGACAGGCTAAATCGGTAGCCCCGACCGCGTAAGGTCTCGATCGGTTGCAGGGTTTCCTGTGGGTCCAGCTTCTGTCGTAACCGGCGAATAAAGACTTCGATCACATTGCTGTCCCGGTCCCCCTCGTCATCATACAGATGCTCGGTCAAAACGGATTTGGAAACCACTTCTCCAGCATGCATCATCAGATATTCGATAACCCGGTATTCATAGGCGGTCAGCTCGACTTCCCGGCCCGATAACATCACTCGCTGGCTGGAAGGCTCCAGCACGATAGGGCCACATTGCAGGGAAGAATCCGACCAACCAGCGGCACGTCGGATAAGCACACGGATTCTGGCCATCAACTCTTCCTGGTGAAATGGCTTAACCAGATAATCGTCAGCACCGGCATCCAGACCTTCCACCTTGTCCTGCCAGCGACCTCTGGCGGTCAATATCAGAATCGGCAGCTTACTGCCTTCCGACCTGATCTTACGAATCACTTCAAGGCCACTCATCTGAGGTAGCCCCAGATCAACGATGGCCACATCACTTGGATACTCCTGTATCAGATACAGGCCATCCTTACCATTACTGGCCGAATCAACCGCAAACCCCTCCTGTTTCAGACGCGTGACAATCTGCTTATTAATGGCTGGATCATCTTCAATCACTATCGCTCTCATGATAAATACTCTGGTTAAGATAGATTCAGTTTAAAACACAGGATTAACAGTGACGTTAATTTTAATACGCTCTCCGGGGTTATAAGGCATATGGGTCAGATAGCTTTTCCCGTTATAGTGGTATTTTACTTTAAAACCATCCTCGATCTCTTCATAACGATTCGTTTTCTGTACTTCACACACTTCCTGATAGCGGGTATAACTTTCATCGTAGTATGGCTCAAAATCCCTACCTGCATCATGCCCGGCCTGCGCTCCAATAATCGTGCCTACGGCAGTTGCCAGTTTATTGCCCCGGCCACTACCGAACTGGTGTCCGATAATACCGCCAATCAATCCACCGGCTAAGGTGGCGCCAGCCGAACTTGAATGATGCGAAGATCGATGAGAGCCGGCTACCGGTTCCTGCCAGCATTTTTTAACCGGCTGCTCAACCCTGACCTCTCTGTATACGGGGGTCACTTCCAGCACTCTGGCGTAAGCAGAGTTCTCATAACCAACTTTGTGATGATGTGGCTTTTTATCTGCGAAAGAAGCCATCGAGATTGTCATCAGGCCGGCTAATATCAAAATTTTGCTTGTTTTAGTTTTCATTTCTGACTCCATTTGTTGTCTATGCCGGCACTATATCGCCAGCAAGCTGAATGAAAACTGAATTGCTCTGATCAACGCATGGAATGCGAAATTTTTAACTAAGCCTGGGAGCATCGTTACGAACGTCTTAGTCCCACAGGTTCCTAGTCACGCCTTAATTTGTCATTCAATGCGATAGGCGTGGGGTATTTCATCACCACATAGGTGGATGAACCGATAAAGCTGACCAGGGTTGCGAACTGGATCAGAAAACTGACCTGATGACTAATCAACTGCATTTCAGTGGCTAACACCGCTAGCAACAGGGAAAACTCACTCATCTGGCCGAGTCGAATGGCGACTTCTTTGGAACGCCCTCTGGACTCTTTGGAGAAGCGTAATAACAGATGATACAGAACCGGCTTGGCGAATAGTGCAAGCATGCTCAAGCCGAGTGCGGCCAGCCATATCTGACTCAGGATGGATAGATCAAAATTGGCGCCCAGTGCAACAAAAAAGATAATCAGAAAAAAATCACGCAGGGGTTTCAAACTTTCCGCAATGAACAGTGCAATCGGACTTCTCGCCAGCGATACGCCGGCGATAAACGCTCCGATCTCATACGAAAGGCCAAAAAATTCAGCAGCCTCTGCGACGCCAAGACACCAGCCGATAGCCAGTAAAAAGATATACTCCTGAATCCGGTCAAACGAGCGAATCAGCCGCATCAGCAGATATTTCTCAATCAGATGGGTTGCGACTACCAGAGATGGCAGTGCAATTAGAGGGAGTCCAATACTCATCCAGCCAAACGATTGATTGGCTGAACCTTCCAGCACCAGTAACAGAATGATCGCAATGATATCCTGTAACAACAGCACGCTGATGATGATTTCCCCAGTGTGCTGATGATGTAGCACGGTTGTAGGGATTAACTTGAGCCCAATGATAGTACTGGAAAACATCAGGGCAGAGCCCACCAATAGAGACTCCGTAACCGTGAAATCGAACAGCTGGCTATACAGATAGCCCATCGCCAATAACAGAATGGAACTGATACCGGTCACCAGCGATGATTCTCCGGCCAGAGAGATCAACTCTTTGGGGTTGAGGTTCAATCCGAGTAGAAACAGCAGGAAAATGATACCCACATTGGCAATATTCTGGATCAGCTGCGCATCATGGATCAGCGCAAAACCGGATGGCCCGATGAGCAGGCCAACGGCAATATAGGCAATAATCAACGACTGGCGTATGGTTAATGCCAGGGTCGCTATGACTGCGGCCCCAAAAAAAATCAGAAACAGGGAAAAAACAATGGATTCACTTTCCATACATCAACCGCTAATTGTAGTTACATCATTAAACAGGTCGTCTGAGCCTGTCTGTCTATTTTTCATGCCGATAGTTCCTGCAGTGCTTCCTGTGCATGGCTGGCGATATTTTGCGTTCCCTGTTGGGCCAGAGTCTGTAGTCGATTTCGGGCAGCTTCCGTTCCCAGTAAAGCAAGATAATAAATCGCATCGATCATGATCGATTCAACTTCACTGAAGCTGAGCTTGATAAACTGTGACTCATAATCTGTTAACTCACCCTGCGCAGACATCGTTTCTATAACCGCAGTCAAGCCAATACGGACCACCAGAGCCGTCTGCTTTTCTGCCAATAACTTTAGCATCGCTTCAACCGCCGTCGAATGTTGGCGAATTTTCTTCTCTACCAACTCCAGCTGACCATCCGATAACTCATTAACCAGCACCTCGCGCCACCATGATTCATCAGGTTCACGCAGTAACTGCTCAATTTCTGTTCTGGTTTTAAGGCCGTTGAATAAATTCTGATTTATCCGATAAGCAGGAACTGATCGAATATTGTATTTTGCAGCTATTTCCGGTTGACGCATAACATCAATCACCTGCAGACTATCAATCGCCCCATCACGGTGCAAATTTTGAAATATCCGCTCCATTTGAGGACAAAACTGACAACCGTCCATCTTAAATAACACTATATCATTCTGATCCATTGTACATCTTGTCTATATCAGCAATTTCAAATACACTAATAGGCACAAATACTTATTCGATTTTGTTCCGCACCCATGACTCACAGAAACCTTAACATTTACCTTCTGGTATCCGTAATTATTATTCTATCGGGAATCACCTGGATCGTATTCACCCAGGTCGACCATGGCGCCTATTATTCAGTTGAATTCCCCAATTTATCCGAGGAACATCATCAGCTAATCCAGAAAATTTACCAGATACCTGATAAAAAAATAAATGAGAACGTTAATAAAGTTGTGGTAGCGCCTGAGCGTGCCCCTGTCATTCAAGTTCAGCCATCAACCAGTACTGTCGGTCATTCTGAGTCCGACACCACTTATTATTTACGTAATAATCCATGGAGCCCACACTACAAGCCGGGCAATATATAGTTCTCAGGGTTAACAATCAATAAAACAACCTGGCCTTAATCTGATCGTATCAGCATAGCATTATAGGGCGGCAGCCCGTAATTTAACGCCCCTCTCATCCTTTACAAACATTATCAGGATATTGCTAGAGCTCCCTGAATACGCACAGTTTTTCATCCAACAAATTGACTCAAACCGATACAATTTTAGTTATACTAGGCGCTTTAGTTTTTTAAGCAGTTATGTACGCACTGGAAATCAGTCAACTCAGAAAAGTCTATCAAAATGGGTTTGAAGCCCTGAAAGGGATCGACCTCAAAGTCAGTAAAGGAGATTTTTTTGCGCTGCTTGGGCCTAATGGTGCAGGCAAGTCAACCTGTATTGGGATCATTTCATCGCTCATCAATAAAACCTCCGGTCGTGTAAAAATATTTGAACATGACCAGGATATAGCGCTGATACAGGCCAAATCCAAATTAGGCATGGTTCCCCAGGAGTTTAACTTCAATATTTTCGAACCCGTGGGCGAGATCATCGCCAATCAGGGTGGTTATTATGGCGTAGCATCCGCAGACGTCAAAAAACGGTCCGAATTTTACCTGAAACAACTTGGCCTGTGGGATAAGCGCTATGTCCAGGCCAGAGACTTATCTGGCGGCATGAAGCGTCGTCTGATGATCGCACGCGCCCTGATCCATAAACCTGAACTGTTGATACTGGATGAGCCTACCGCCGGCGTTGATATTGAGTTACGCCGCTCGATGTGGACGTTTATGCGTGAGATTAATAGCCAGGGCACCACCATTATTCTGACCACCCATTACCTGGAAGAAGCAGAACAGATGTGTCGTAATATTGCCATTATCGATCAGGGCAATATCATTCAAAACAGCAGCATGAAGAAACTGTTGAGTAGTCTGAACAGTGAAACCTTCGTACTGTATCTGAGACAGACCATCACCGAACTGCCTGCAGTCAAAGGATCATTTATCCTCCGACTGATTGATGAACACACACTGGAGGTGGACATTCCGAAAGACCAGACCATGAATGAACTGATTCTGCAGCTGGATGCCATGGGCCTGCAGATCGATAGTATGCGCAATAAGGTCAATCGTCTGGAAGAACTGTTTGTGTCTCTGATCAATCGTAACAACAAGGCATCATGAGTCAGCTGCATAAATACTGGATCGCCTACATTACTATAGCCAGAAAGGAGGTTTTACGCTTCAGCCGGATCTGGGTACAGACTATCGTGCCCCCCGTCATCACTATGGCACTGTATTTCATTATTTTTGGCAACCTGATCGGTAGCCGTATCGGTGATATGGATGGAATGAGCTACATTGACTTCATCATGCCAGGCCTGATCATGATGGCGATTATCACCAACTCCTATGCAAACGTCGTTTCATCGTTTTACGGAGCGAAATTTTCACGTCATATCGAAGAAATGCTGGTCTCTCCGATTCCAAATGTCGTGATCCTGCTCGGTTTTCTGACCGGAGGTGTAGCACGCGGTCTCACCGTGGGCATTGCCGTTACGCTTGTTTCCCAGTTTTTTACCAGCATCAGCGTGCATAATATTTTCCTGGTTTTCAGCGTCGGACTACTCACTGCCCTGCTGTTTTCACTGGCGGGTCTGATCAATGGGGTGTATGCAAAAAGCTTTGATGATGTTTCCATCATCCCGACCTTTGTATTAACCCCACTGACGTATCTCGGCGGTATTTTCTATTCGATCCAGTTACTTCCCCCATTCTGGCAACAGGTTTCGCTGGTCAACCCGATTCTGTACATGGTCAACAGTTTCCGTTATGGGTTTCTGGGGGTTTCCGATATTGATTTATCGCTGGCACTGGGCGTGATCCTGATCTTTATCATCATTCTTTTTAGCATCTGTATGATACTGTTAAACCGTGGCACTGGAATAAGAGACTAATGAAACTGATCGATATTGGGGTAAACCTGAGTAACAACAGACTGTATGCGGATGCCGCTGACATCATTAGCCGAGCGCAACAGGTGGGTGTTGAGAAACTGGTTGTAACCGGCACTTCGCTCAAACACAGTCGAATCGCTATCGAGCTTTGTCAGCAGTTTCCGGATCAGCTAGTGTGTACCTGCGGTATCCATCCGCATGATGCGAAAGACTGGAATAGTGAAACCCTGGCCGAACTCTCAGAGCTGATTTTAGCGGATTGTGTGCGGGCAGTGGGTGAAACCGGGCTCGACTTCAACCGTAATCTGTCTCCAAAAAAGCAGCAGATAGAAGTGTTCCAACAACAGCTGGAGCTTGCCATCACTCATAACAAGCCCGTTTTTCTGCATCAACGCGATGCCTTCGATACTTTTCATAGCCTGCTGAAAGAATATCGGGACCGGCTCCCGGCGGTCGTTGTGCATTGCTTCACTGATAATAAAAAAGCGTTGTTCTCATTACTCGATCAGGATTGCCATATCGGCGTAACCGGCTGGATCTGCGATGAGCGACGTGGCCTGGAACTTCAGTCACTGGTTAAGAGTATTCCATCCAGTCGTCTGATGCTGGAAACCGATGCACCCTATCTGTTACCCCGGGACCTGACGCAAAAACCGGCCAACAATCTTAATCTACCGGAATATCTGCCGCATATCCTGCAGGCTGTCGCTCGCCACCAGAGTAAAGCGCCTGACCAGCTGGCAGATGAAACTCTACTCACCACCCGTTTATTTTTTAATCTCTAACATGACAGCCAATATTCATTCCTTACACATCTATCCGATAAAATCCTGTCAGGGCATTGATTGCGAACAGGTCGAGTTAACCCGTACTGGCTTCCAGTATGACCGTCACTGGATGCTGGTTGACCAACAGGGACAGTTTTTAACTCAGCGTCAACACCCTCAAATGGCCAGAATTAAACCCCGCATTACGGATAACTCACTGCTTATCTCAGCCGATGACTGTGTACCACTGGAAATCCCGCTTGAGAGTCCGGCTCGGCAGCGACTGCCGGTAAAAATATGGAATGATCAGTGTTCTGCAGCGCTGGTTTCCACAGCAGCGAGTGAATGGTTTAGTGCCGTATTAAATCACCCCTGCGAGCTGGTCTATCTGCCGGACTCAGAACCCAGGCGAGTTGATCCTGCCTATGCTCACGCACAACAGACGGTAGGGTTTGCGGATGGATTCCCGCTACTGATCATCACTCAAGCAAGCGCCGAGCTGTTAGCTCAGAAACTCGATGAAGACATTGATATCAACCGTTTCAGGGCAAATATCGTGATCGATGGCTGTACTGCACATGCTGAAGATAGCTGGTCTGCTATCACCCTGAATAATATCCAGATCGATCTGGTCAAACCCTGTTCAAGATGCGTGATTCCGAGTATCAACCAGCACACTGCAGAATCCCATCCATCGTTACTTAAAGCACTGGCGGGCTACAGAAGGCGTGATGGAAAAATCTATGTCGGCCAGAATGGACTACATCAATCCACGGGGACACTTCACAAAGGTGCCGTCGTAACAGTCCACCCCAAATAAACAGACTTTATTTTTTGTGCAATTTTCCAGCGACTGTCTAAAATAGTTATATCTGAATACCCGCTTGAGTCACTGCCATTGCTCCATGAACGATCAAACTAAATTACAGTTTTACGCTTCAACACCAGAACCCTGCGGCTATTTACCAGATCGTCAATCGGTAAGCGCTTTTGCTAACCCGCATCTGGATATGGATATGGCGACCTATAACGAACTGATACAGATCGGTTTTCGGCGCTCGGGTGGCTATCTGTACAGACCCCATTGTAATGATTGCGAAGCCTGTATTTCCTTAAGAATCCCTGTCAAGGACTACCGTTTCTCGCGCAATGATAAGCGTACGCTACGTAAAAACCAGGATTTAAACCTTCACCTGAACGAGGGTAAATTTTCAGAAGAACATTTTGAATTGTACCGGCACTATATCAATAGTCGGCACAGTGGCGGATCGATGGAAAACCCTTCACGCTCAGATTATCACCGGTTTTTGATCTGTGACTGGACGGATACCAGTTTTATTGAACTACGTCAGGGCAGAAAACTGCTCGCTGTCGCCGTAACCGACACCACCAGTACCGGGTTATCTGCCGTGTACACCTTTTTCGACCCACAGCAGCAGCAGCGCAGTCTGGGCCATTTTGCCATCCTGAAACAGATTGAACTGGCACAGGAAAATGCCGTGCCATTTCTTTATCTGGGTTACTGGATAAAAGACTGCGAAAAGATGCGTTATAAATCCCGTTATAAACCCGCTGAGGGGTTTATTCGGGATAGCTGGACAGAGCTCAACAATTAAGCGACAGACTGTCTGGTCTTAAAAATCAGAGAAAGCTTGACCATTAACAGTAGCCACGGTGTGCTGTGCAACAATAGATCAAACATATCCAACGGTTTGATTAATTCACCACTCATCAGCATTTTGACCTTTTCCGCCAGATGTGGCTCAGGAAAAAAAGGTGCCAACCCCAAAAAAAGACTTAAAACGATAAAATGCGGTAAAGGTATCGAATTTATCAACTTCACCATAAAACACTCCTAAAAAAGTACTTCATGATTTAGCAAGCTGTGTCATTGATTCATTCACAAAAATAAACCGCTACTTCGCTGTTTACTTTTGTGTATCAAAAAATAGACACTTCCAGGCTAATCATGTATTAAAGAAAAAACCTGCTGATATAACGTTTCATTGCTGGTTGCCAGTACCGAACGCGTATCCAGATTCAATGCCTGACCCTCCAGGTCGGTAAACTTTCCTCCGGCTTCGTTGACGATAACAGACAAAGCCGCTATATCCAGAATATTCACATCCGATTCAACAACAATTTCAATCTTGCCACTGGCCAGTAAATGGTAATGATAGAAATCGCCATAACCACGGGTTCGATTCACCTGCTGTGCCAGCTTTGCAGCACCCATCCAGCGGTTACTATCACGTGCCAGAGAGGCGATATTACCCGTCGATAACGCAGCATCGCGTAATTCGGTAATATTTTCACTGACATGAATCAGACGATCGTTAAGAAAAGCACCCTCGCCTTTGCTCGCCCAGGCCAGTTCATTGAACATAACACCATTCGACACACCGACAATCAGTTCATTCTGATGCATCAACGCTATCTGGGTAGAAAAAAACGGGTATTGCCTGACGAAACTTTTGGTCCCATCAATCGGATCAATCAGCCAGGTGTATTCAGAGTCCTTATTAGTGAAACCGGTTTCCTCTCCATAGAATCCATGGTCAGGAAAAGCGCCCAGAATGACTTCCTTTATCTTTTGCTCTGTTTCTACATCCGCAACCGTGACAGGCGTATAATCTTCCTTCATCGTCACTTTTACGTTGGCATCATAATAATGCCGGATAACTTCTTCACCAGCTTTCGCGGCCTGTAATGCAATATCTAAAAAACGTGCTTGAGTCATGGCTGAACAGTACCATCCAAAGCGTTGATTTTAAATTAATTCAGGTTAACTTGCAGTATATTAACGGAACTGACTAAGCTGTTTTATTACGGCATAATTGACGAATGTTCTTTTCTATCGGAGTGTCTATGAAAAAACCGGTTATCATTGTAGGTATAGGCGAAATGGGGAGCGTTTTTGCGCGCGGATTTCTGAAGGCGGGATACAGTGTCATTCCGGTTAACCGTCACGATGATTTACAGTTGGTGTCTGAACAGACGCCAGAACCAGAGCTCGTGCTGATTGCCGTTGCCGAAAAAGAACTGCCTGCTGTGCTGGATCAGTTACCGGCCAGCTGGATTCAACAAATCGTTCTGCTGCAAAATGAACTGCTGCCCGATGACTGGCGTCAGAAAGGTCTGCAAAACCCGACCGTCATCTCGGTCTGGTTTGAAAAAAAGCCCGGTATGGACTTCAAGGTGCTGATCCCCTCCCCGGTAAATGGCAGCAAAGCGCAGGTGATACAGCAGGCACTCGGCACCCTTAATATACCGGTTCAGATCATCAACAGCGCATCGGATATGCTGTTTGAGCTGGTCAGGAAAAATATGTACATACTCACCACCAATATCTGTGGATTGCAAACCGGTGGAAATGTGCATCAGCTTTGGCAGGACAACTCCATTTTAATGAACCGGGTATTTGATGATGTGTTGCTGATACAGGAACATTTAAGCGCTGAATCATTCGACCGAGATCATCTGCTGAATGCAGTACTGAGCGCGTTTGAAGGGGATCCACTGCATCAGTGCATGGGCCGAAGTGCACCAGCAAGGCTTCAACGCGCGCTGGAAGTTGCACAACTTGCAGGGCTTGAGACTCCCGCATTGCAAAATCTGGCCGCCAGTCTCAATTAGAGATGATGCTGTTTAAACTTTATGTAGTGACGCTATAAAACACTGATTAATAACAGCAGAAACAGCCAGACCATCAGCGACCTTAGATACAGTCCACGTGCCTTACGCACCACCTCCATGGCCTGAGCATCATTCACAATCACGCGTGAAGCGATGGCTGCGTAGCCGACATTCTGTAGCAGCTCATTATTTTGCTCGTTGATATCCACGCTTAAACTGGCTTCGCTACGGAATGCCTGCATCCCATCGTCAAAATTTCCACTCACCATATAGCTAAACAAACTGATGCGGGTGGGCAGCCAGTTAATCCACCCCAGTAATACGCTTAACGCACGTTTCAGCTCAACAAATGTCTCATCCAGTACCTGATTTTGTGACAGGCGTTCTATCACCCGTAGCAACACAGCGGCAACCGGGCCAAATACCACAAACCAGAACAAAACCGAATACAGACGCGTGTTCGCTTCGACCATGATGCCTTTACACACCTGTACCGCCTGCTCGGACAATTCCATGGATGGCGGTTGTGTGCTTAAACGAGATGCACTGCTGAAGCGTTGCTCGGCATCACCGACATCGATCGCATCCAGATACTGGTCCACCTGAGTATCCAGCTCACGCGGCCCCAGGCAGAAAAAGATAACCGCAACATTGAAGGCCAGCTCAAATAGACCAAACAGCGCGTTTTCAAACATGCCACTGAGTATCCAGATCAGCAGTATTATAGGGAAAAGTACAATACCAGAAGCAAGCCAGGCACCTATCCGTTGAAAATTTAGGATATCAGCCAGCCACAGGGTGTATTCGCTGAGCCAGTTAAAACGTCTTAACTCAACCAGCTGAGGTAAAACACGCTCAAGGATTAGCGCGATAACAATACTAAATAAAATCATCATGAATTATTGGTCAGTTGAGCGAGCCTGCTCCAGTCGAAACAGGGGCCGGGATCGGTTTTCCTGCCGGGAGCAATATCACTGTGCCCGCAGATGGATTGTTCGGAGATGGCAGGATACTGTTTGCGTAAAGCGATTACCAGAGCAGATAGCTGCTGGTATTGACGTACATCAAAGGCATCGTCATCACAGCCCTCAAGTTCGATTCCGATGGAGAAATCATTGCAGTTATGCTCGCCATTCCAGCACGATACACCCGCATGCCAGGCTCGATCCCTGAAAGACACAAACTGGATCAGATGACCATCGCGCTGGATCAGACAGTGTGCAGAAACCTTTAGACCCCTGATTTCAGTAAAATAGTCGTGTGCATCCGGATCGAGTTGATTGCTAAAAAACTGCTGTATATAGCCGCCCCCGTACTGTCCGGGCGGAAGACTGATCGCGTGTACCACCAGCAGACGAATATCATCTGCTAGTGGCCGCACCTCAAAATTGGGAGAACGGATAATTTCTACGCCGTCAAGCCAGCCATCATCATTAATGTTGAGTTTACTGTTCACCGCTATACCAATCTGTAAATAAAGTTAATATCTCAAGAGATTCATTTAAAAAATGTGTGGGCAAGATAGAATACCCGGCATGAATCTGCAACATTTGAACGAACCCCAACAAGCCGCGGTTAAAACCGTCAATCAACCCTGTCTGGTACTGGCTGGAGCCGGTAGCGGTAAAACCCGCGTCATTACCCAGAAGATTGCCTGGCTGATCCGCCAGGAGGGGTATCTGGCAAGCCATATCCGTGCCGTTACCTTTACCAATAAAGCGGCGCGGGAAATGAAACAACGCGCCACCGAGCTACTCAGTAAAACAGAATCGAAAGGCCTGCGTATCTCCACCTTTCATACTCTGGGACTAAATATTCTGCAGCAAGAGTATCAACATCTGGGTTACCGCAAAGGTTTTTCCATCCTCGATGCCAAAGACGCTGAAGCCTGTATCACCGAACTACAGTATAAAGACAGCCCGGAAACTGAGCTAATCAAAAAGACCCAATACCAGATCAGCAACTGGAAAAACGAGTTCATCACACCCGAACAGGCCCTGCAACAGGCAGAAGATGCACTGCAACAGCATCATGCCAAAATCTATCTGGCTTATCAGCAACAACTGCAAGCCTGCAACTCGGTGGATTTCGATGACCTGATCATGTTACCGGTACTCCTGTTCCGCCAGCAGCAAGAAATTCTCAATAAGTGGCAGGATAAAATTCATTACCTGCTGATCGATGAGTATCAGGATACCAATACCAGTCAGTATGAACTGATCAAACTGCTGTGCCAGATGCGCCGCAAGATGACCGTGGTGGGTGATGATGACCAGTCGATCTATGCCTGGCGTGGAGCTAAACCGGAGAATATCCATCGCCTGCAGCAGGATTTCCCCGATCTGAAGGTGGTCAAGCTGGAACAGAACTATCGTTCGACCGGTCGCATCCTGAAGGTCGCTAATCAGCTGATTGCTAACAATCCGCACCTGTTCGACAAGAAACTCTGGTCCGCCTCCGGACCTGGAGAGTTTATCCGCATCCTGCCCTGCAAGAATGATCAGGACGAAGCGCAAAAGGTGGTCATCGATATCATCGGCAAGCATTTCCAGACCAGTGAACCCTACAAAAATTTTGCCATCCTGTATCGCGGCAACCATCAGTCGCGCCTGTATGAAAAAATGCTACGCGAACATTCCGTGCCCTACCAGATTACCGGTGGCACCGCCTTCTTTGAGCGCAACGAAATCAAGGATCTGACCGCGTATCTACGCATTATCGCCAACCCCGAGGATGATCGCGCCCTGCTGCGTATCATCAATACCCCAAGACGCGAAATCGGTACCACCACCATTCGCCAGCTGGGGGAATACGCTGGCTGGCGTCACAGCCCGTTAAGTAACGTGCTGCATGAAGCCGGGCTGGAGCAGAAACTGTCACGTAAGGGCTGGTATAGCCTGCAACGTTTCCGCGACTGGCTGGATGAAAAAAGGCGGCAGGCTGAACAGATGGATGCGATGAGTCTGGCGCGTCAACTGGTCAAGGAACTCGATTATGAAGACTGGCTGCTGAATACCAGCAACTCGCAGAAACAGGCAGCGGCACGCATGGAAAACGTGGAAGAACTGATTAGCTGGATCGGTAATTTACAGAAACAGCAGGACGAGCCTTCCCTGCACAAACTGGTTTCTCAGTTGACCCTGATGTCGATACTGGAGAATAGCGATGACAAGCAATCGGATAGCGTCCAGCTGAGTACCTTTCATGCCGCCAAGGGACTCGAATTCCCCTACGTATATCTGGTCGGATTCGAAGAAGACAGCATTCCCCATTTTCAATGTCAGGATGAACAGGGCGTTGAAGAAGAAAGACGTCTGGCCTATGTTGGCATCACCCGCGCGGAAAAGGCACTCACCATCAGCTATGCGCAGACGCGCCAGAAATACGGTGAAATTATCCAGTGCGAAGCGAGCCGTTTCATTGCCGAAATGCCGGCCGATGAACTGGAAGGTGCCGAACACTGCAGCGAAAAATTAACCCCCGAGCAGAAAAAAACCCAGGGTATCGACCGTCTGGCCAGTCTAAAACAGATGCTCAATGGCTAATACCTGAAAACCATCCTACACCCTGGTCAATTTATGCATGTTGAATAGTAAAGCGGTGAATAACAGCAGCGCACCCGCCTGATGGGTGGCGCCCAGCCAGACCGGTACATGCAGCAGCAACGTACTGATGCCGAGTGTCAGTTGCACCAGCACCATCACCGCTACCAGGGTGAAGCTACTGGAGGTAGACCTGTCGAAGCTGAACCGCCTGGAGAACAGCCAGTAAACCAGCAGCAGCATCCCGCTGCTGATCGCCAGCAGGCGGTGGTCGAACTGAACCGTCACCATGTTCTCGAAAAAATTCAGATGCAGCGGGCTTAACGCAAACAGGCCCGGAGGAACCCAGGACCCATCCATCAGCGGAAAGGTATTAAAAATCTTGCCGGCCTTCAAACCTGCCACAAAACCACCGGACAGAATGGTGATCACCAGCAACAGCATCAGGTAATGCACCGCTCTTCGGAAACCTGCGAAAGCGGAATAGCTTCGCGCGACATAGGCCTGCGAATTGAGTAAACCAAACGCGGTCCACAGGATGAAGCCATAGATCAGAATAGCGGAAATTAGATGTGCGGTGAGTCGGTACTGGCTCACCTGCGGGTTATCGACCAGACCACTTTTCACCATATACCAGCCCAGCAATCCCTGCAGACCGCCCAGCAAAAACATCACCATCAGGCGCGGGCTTAAGCCAGGTTTTATCTTTCGCGTAAAGTAAAAATAGAGAAATGGAAGCAGGAAGGCCAGCCCGATAAAACGTCCCAGCATGCGGTGCGAGTATTCGAAATAAAAGATCTGCTTGAAGCCATCGACCGTCATCTGCTGGTTTTTTTTATTGAATTCCGGTGATTTGCGGTAGTTCGAAAACTCTTCCTCCCACTCTTCGCTACTGATCGGTGGAATAGACCCATGAATCGGATGCCAGTTGACCATCGACAGACCCGAACCGGTCAGACGCGTGACGCCCCCCAGGATGACCATGGCAAAAATCAGTAGCGCACACAGCAACAGCCAGTGCGCGATCAGACGGTCATCACCGGAGCCGAACGACAGGTTTTTTATCGACATAGTTTAGATCGCATTGAAAAAATCAGAGTGGGCAGTATAACAAATCTGCGGTTTTGATTCAGTCTGATACGCGCCATAGCTGACGCCAGAGATACTCGCTTAGTCTGCCGCAAGCCGGTTATCGCGCACCTGCTCCAGCCGGTTTCTGACTTCATCGTATTCCTGGGCAACCTGCAGAACATCCTGTCGAGTTAACCGTAGCAGAGTCATATCGGTGATAGCAGTGACACTTGCAGTACGTACATGATCACCCAGCATCGCCATTTCACCGAAGAAATCTTCCGCTTCCAGCTCACCTATCACCTTTTGATCACCCGACTCTGCTTTGCGACTGGCCCGGGCAGACCCTTGACGAATGATATACAGAGCATCACCTTTCTCTCCCTCACCAATAATAATATCACCCGCCAGGAAGGTCACACTATGTGCGTGAACAGAGAGCTTCCTTAATACTGTTTCGGACAAGCCGGTAAACAGTGGCACAGCTGCAATTTTGTGCATGATACTTTTTCCACTGCGCGGATCCGACTCCAGCACCTGCTGTAATTCATGCTGGATGATCTGACTGATCCGGTTATAGGCTTTTATCCCAATTTCACCCTGATGATATTCATGATGGGTATGATTCTGTGCCTCCACCAACGTAGACCGGGTAAACAGTTCATGTTCGACACTGGCAAAAAAACTCTCAAAATGACGGCGTAACAATTCCAGCTGAGTTTGCCGACGGTGTAAACGCTGACGGTACTGGGTTAACAGGTTTGCGCTCAGCTGCGGATCCAGATCGCTGCGCCTTTGCAGCATATCGATCACCGCCTGCGCCATGATGATTCCGGCTATCGCGCGCTGGATAGTCTGCGCCAGTCGAGTACGTTGATAGATCGACAGCAGCGTAGATGCCCAGTTTTTTTCACGTAGTTCGCGCAGAATCCACATCTCTATCTTTTGAAAAACACTTTCTTCCGGATGAAGAAAAAAAGCTTCCTGATAGTGTCCAGTGCGATAATTATCGGTTTCAATCTGCAGCGAATGACGCATGTCCAGATAGCTATACTGGCTTAGCAAGGCGGTTTTATACAGCTGTTCGAGGCTGGCGTATTCAGTTTTTATCACCGCCAGATAGACTTCGTGCCGGTGATGAGTGCTACTACTTTCTAACCCTTCCGGCTGAAATACACGGTTCACCAGCGTATTCAGTTTTTTGTTCAACCCCGGTGTGATCACCGAGGTCGCAGTAAACCCGTCCAGCAGACTGCGCGATGAGGCCCCGGCCGCGCGCAAGCCCTGCTCCATTTCCAGTGTTTCATCCGCACTCATGCGGTCCAGCTTTAGTCGTTGCATCAGCGGTCGAATCGACCAGGCATTCACGATCAGAGTAAACAGCACCACGCCCAGGGTCAGATTGATCAACAGTTCGCGCCCGGGCATTGACTCGGGAATAGATAGCACGATTGCGATTGCAAGCCCGCCTTTAAGACCGCCCCACCACATGATATGGCGTTCGGCCAGTGATACCCGGGGGAGTTTGAACAGCCGGACCGTGGCCGGCACCAGGGTATACACAGAGGCCGTGCGCGCCAGCTGGACAATCACTACCACAATTAGAATAAGTCCCAGATGCGACACCAGACCCTGCGCATTGATCGACAGTCCAACCAGTAAAAATAGCAGTGAATTCGCGATCAGACCTACAAACTCCCAGGTTTCCGTCAGGGTCTGGCGCACATCAAGCGCAATCCGTGTGAGTCCATAGATGCTTAACGCCATCGCCGCGCTAACGGTCGCCATTACCCCGGAAACATGCAGGCTATGCTCTGCCACAATAAAACTGACATAGGCGGTCACGATCGACATGGTGAGTATCGCACTGACACCACTTTGCAGCCGATACAGTGTTTCACTCACCAGCAGGCCAATCAGAGTGCCAACCACCACACCACCGAAAAACACGCGGATAAATTCAATAATGGCGGACAGGCTGGAGCCGACAGTCAGCGACTCGCCCTGCAACACCATCGTCAACAGAATACTGAACACCACGATCGCGGTCGCATCGTTGAAAAGCGACTCCCCTTCGACCAGTACATTCAGCCGTAGCGGAGCTCCCAGTTCCTTGAACAGTGCCACCACCGCGACCGGGTCGGTGGCCGATATCAGCGCGCCAAACAGCAGCGCGACCGTCAGCTCTATGTCCAGTATCGCCCACAGAGCAAAACCGACAATGCTGGTTGAGATGAGCAAGGCCGGCACCGCCAGGGTTAACACCGGCGCCAGATCCTTCAGTAGCTGGCGCGCATCCAGGCTCAACCCCGACTCGAATATGAGTGCCGGCAGGAATACGAAAAATACCAGATCCGGCGAGAGACGAAACACCTGTAACGGTGAGAACAGCGACCAGAACTGGGCCAGTTCCGATAGACCGATACCAATCACCACCAGCAATACGGTATAAGGAATCGAAAAATGACGAAACAGACCCGCCGCCACTATGGCGATACTGAGTAGCCCCATCGAGATAAGAATAATTTCAGACAGTGGCATCGTCATTAACTCTACATGCGATCGCTTTCAGCCAGCCATACCCTGAACCCATAGCGACAACTGCCCGAGTAACTGCTGTTCACGCTGCCCCTGATGCTGTTGCACCAGCGTCAGCATCAGTTGCTGAAACTGATCCAGCGTGAGGCTTGATCCGGCATCGCCATCCAGCAATCGGCTGCTGCAAAATTGCTGCCAGCGAGACACTTCATCGCTACTTAGGGTTTGCGGATAGTTGCGCGCCCGATAGCGGAATAGCAGGGTTTGCAGGCGCTTATCCTGAAACGCCTCGGGTTTCCAGTCAGCCAGTTGCTCAGGACTGGCAGCCAGCAATTGATTACAGCGCAGACGGTCTTCATTGCCAATAAAGCCATCATACAGTGCACTATCCGCATCGCCCGGTTCAAACTCAGGCCGTTGACTATAGACTTGCTGCAGGCGTGATATCAGCGTCGAGTCGGCCACTAGCATCTGATAATGGCGCTCGATTTCAGTCTGATCGATCTGCCATTTCTGCGCCTGTGCCGGAGTGAGTGTCGTCATCGGTGCCAGAGCGGGTGATTTATTCAGATGCACCCCCTTGAGCGCGAGACGTTGTTCACCCGGCTCCAGATCCTGGGTTTTGATGTACAGTTTTTGTTGTATTGTTTTGGCGTCCATCGCCAGTAAAGCCTGCGGATTAACACGCAGGTTATAGCAGATGATTTCATTCGGATTAGACGGGTTGGCCAGCACTGGAACGATCGGGGCAAGACAGCCCTGTTCAGCCGGAAACATCCCACTCACATGCAACAGAATCTGCTGCGCAGGCAGGTTAATCACGGCGGCCGCACGCTGTTTCTGGCGCAGCTCGAAATAAAAATCGAACAGTTTTGGCTGTTTCTGCTTCACCAGACGAGCCAGCGCAATGGTTGCCTTAACATCCACCAGCGCATCATGCGCACCTTCCTGCTGAATCTCATTAGCGGCGGTCAGATCGGTCAGTTTGAAGCTGGTAACGCCAGATTCATTTTGCGGCCAGTGGATACCTTCAGGCCGCAGCGCATGCGCCAGACGCATCAGATCGAGTACATCCCAGCGGCTATTCGAATTTTTCCAGCTATAGGCATAGGGGTCGATGAAATTGCGGTAAAACCCGAAGCGGGTCACCTCTTCATCGAAACGCAGGCTGTTGTAACCCACGATACAACTGGCAGGACGAGATAGCTCGGCATGGATCAGCTTGAAGAACTTCGCTTCCGTCACCCCTTCTGCAGCAGCGTGTTGCGGAGTGATCCCGGTAATCAGCACCGATTCCGGATGCGGCAGAAAATCAGTACCCGGCTGACTATAGATCATCAGCGGCTCACCGATGATATTCAGCTCCTGATCGGTGCGAATCCCGGCGAACTGACAGGGCCGATCAATGCGCGGATTGACACCCCAGGTTTCATAATCGTGCCAGTAAAAACTTGGCTTCAGCATAGTCCGTTACCTTTTGAATAGATCCAGTGATTGTAACCTGAAAGACCGAAGCTTTGCCAAGCAGGCGGTCAATTTATCCGTTCTGGCAGTTAACGCTAAGAGTGGCTTTATTGAGCTGAAAACCTGGCTGGATCACCCAGCCTGTTCTTAGTAAGAATGATTCAGCGTCAAACAGAATAGCCATCGATATCCTGTAAAAAAACACTTTTCAGTGCATATTAACCGCAATTCTGGGAAGCCTGAGGGGCATAAATTCCCCGCAACTAAATTCATGTGCTTTCGTTTCTGAAAATGACAATGGTCCTGTCAACGATTAAACCGACTAGAGAGACGGCTAGAAAACCATCGCTGTAAAGATTCGACCATCTAATTGTGTTTTCACACAGCCTG
>JACKQG010001543.1_pt1 | contig 19479 bp, 22 predicted proteins | sample 8237621 | NCBI WGS metagenome assembly JACKQG01 (sample SAMN15677084, study PRJNA649215) | marine metagenome | biome: marine; feature: Black Sea; material: saline water; isolation source: suspended particulate matter (SPM) from the Black Sea western gyre | collected 2013-06-09/2013-06-10 | depth... | reverse complement strand
GGAGATGGGGAGAAAAGGAGATGGGGGGATAAGAGGGAACACGTTACCCCATAAAAAAACAGGCGGGCAGGCACATGAAAACTCACCTCCCGTTTCTGTAATTATTCCGCATTGGAATGGAATTGATATTCTTTCTGAGTGTCTTCAATCACTAAAAAAGACCACTTATGTTCCTCTTGAAATTATTGTTGTAGACAATAATTCAACGGACGGTAGCCAAACATGGATGAAAGAAAATCATCCTGATGTTATTCTTGTCGAAAATGAAAAAAATTATGGGTATGCCGGCGGATGCAATCGTGGAATTCCTCATTGCTCCGGCGACTATGTGTGTTTTTTAAATAATGACACAATCCAGGATGAGGGTTGGATTGAGCCGCTTGTAGAAACAATGATGTCAGACTCATCTATCGCAGCTGTCCAGCCGAAAATTCTTAATTATTTCCAGCGGGATTTATTTGATTACGCCGGTGGTGCGGGCGGTGAGCTTGATGTGTTTGGATTTCCCTTTGCGCGCGGACGGATTTTTACTACGCAAGAAGTGGATACATCTCAATTTAATTCGATCGCGGATATTTTTTGGGCATCCGGTACTGCGATGATGGTGCGGAAAAATATCTTTCTAAAAGCAGGTGGGTTTGATGAACTCTTCTTTGCACACATGGAAGAAATTGATCTTTGCTGGAGATTCCATCTCATGGGATATACCGTGCGGTCAGCTCCTGATTCTTTGGTCTTCCATAAGAATGCTGTTACGTTGCCAATGTACACTACCAAAAAATATTATCTCAATCACCGAAATTCATTTATGATGCTTCTCTCTAACTATTCGCTGCCGATTGCTTTGTATGTATTTCCTCTTCGATTGGCACTTGAAGGACTTGCGTTCATCTATGCACTTATCAAACTGGACTGGAAACATATGGCGGCAATTATAAAATCACAGATTTGGCTGATTTTCCACCCACATAAAATTGTAGGGAAACGCCAATCGGTTAAATCTATAAGAAAGACACGAGATAAACACGTGCTAAATAAAATGTATAAAGGGAGTGTTGTTTTAAGCTATTATTTATTTGGTAAAAAAACTTACCGGGATATTGTTTCTAATCCGGACCGGTAAATTTCCTCATTGTCTGAATCAAAATAAATCATATCAAGCAACATTTCTTTTCGGTTAAGAATTGTTAATATCTCTGTAAGGGGCTTTGCCTGCGTTTTTAGAAAGTACAATGTATTATGTTCCCGGGGAGTTACTTGGTTTACTTCCTCTAAACCGCTCATCATTGTTTGTAGTTCTCTTAGAGACTCCTCAATATTCCCATTATGGAATAGATCAGCGGCAAAATAGTACGAAAACCTTGCTTTACGAAGCCCATTATTAGAACTCAAATTGTTCGCAAGAGTCAATCGGTCACCCCATCCTCTGGGATAATCTGAGGCGTTTCCGCGCATCGCAATGGATCTACATATTTCATAGATGTGTGTCCCGCCCCGTGGCTCATACGTGTCCATTTCTCCCGCAAGGATTAAATTTCCATAATAAGCAAGGAAGCTTGGAAGAGGTTCAAATAAAACGGGATCATAATAAATTGCACTGCCTGATTTATAGAAAAATTGAACACCGTTTGCAAAGTAACGCTGGTCGTTTCCATTAGAGAACAGTGCTTGAGCTAGGTAGGTTTTAACTGCACCTTTTGTCGACGTACCTTCAAAAATTATTTGCAAATGAAGAGAGATGTCTAAATCCTTGTATTCTTCGTCCCAATTTGTGTTCACATAGTATCGTTTGATTTCTTCCAGTAGCGGATACACTTCCTGTCGGTCATTTCCGCGAAGGAGATGGTCATCAAACGTAACGTGCACCTGTCCGAATTGTGCAAAACTCCATTGCAACAAAATGAACAACACCGGCAACAATCGTTGAAGAGCACTCTTAACCATGCACGAAAGGTAGGGTGATCACCGTATGACTGGCAAGGAATAATACATGGTAAATGGATAATGAATAATGGAAAATGGTAAATTGATAATGGGGAAGGGAAAACACTTATTCGAGCCTACTATTCCCTTTCCTCAAAAACACCTGTTTTTTTGTTTTTTACGACTTCATCGTGATGAAAATATCGGCCATTCATAACAATATATACACCCGAAGGGAGGGTTTGAGCAAACGCCAGTGCACTCCCTAGATTAAAGAGTCCATCAGAACTTCCAAACTTGTATGGAATCATCGCTCCTGTTAAAATGATTGTCTTATCCAGGCCGGCGTCGGCAATAATTTTGGCTGTGACCACCATTGTGTCGGTTCCATGCGTGATTACGATTCGGTCGTACTTTGCTTTTCGGCAATTTGCCACAATGATGTAACGATCTTCATCTGTCATCTGAAGGCTGTCTTCCATCATTAACGTGCGAACGTTTACGTCAACTTTATTCCGTCCCAATTCAAGCATTTCTCGCAGGTGGGTGTCTTTGAAATATAATTTTCCGCAAATTTCATCGTACTCTTTATCAAACGTTCCCCCTGTAACAAAAACTTGGATTTTCATAATAACACCTTGATGTTTTCAGCAGGTCTGCCCAACACTGCTTTGTCTCCATTAACTACAATAGGGCGTTCGATTAATTTTGGATGAGAAGCCATGGCGGAAAACAGCGCTGCATCATTATTTAATTTTTCTTTTAGTAGCAAGTCTTTGTAGTCTTTTTCTTGCCGGCGAATAAACTCTTTTGGTCGCAATCCCAGTTTTTTCGATAGGTTCATTAATTCCTTTTCCTTTAAGGGAGTTTTCATATAGTCTACTATTTCAGGTTCAACGTTGTTATCACGCAAATATTGTAACCCTTCTCGGCTTTTCCTGCATCGCGGGTTGTGGTAAATCAGCATCTTTGTTCTTTCTTCTTTTTTTTAAAATTCTACGGATTCTTTATTCTTTTGTAAACTCCATTGTTCGTTCTGTGTTTGTAATGACTGGTATACATAGTTTGTAGATGCTCTGGTCTTGGTTGTTTACAAGAAGCGATGTAATCCCAAGCGTATCCAGCGAATCAACGGTGGTATAAGAAATTTCCATCTCTTGTAGTGCCTCATCAAAATCAAATTCCCCGTGAATATCCAGTAAATCGTAGGTGAGATTCAAATCAAATGCTCCTGATGTCAAATCAACTTCCCATTCACCGTCGGAGGCTACAGACATAAGAAAAATCTGTGGATCACAATCTGACCCAATATTCACCGGAAGAGCACCCACCAGTGAGGCAGTACCGTCATTATTCAGAACTACGGTTCCATTTATTCCATCAGCCACAACATATTCCGTTGTTAAATCACTGACTAAATCCCCAATAGATACGGGAATTGGATCACCATAATTTGTCGGGATTGCCATAGTATCAATATTTGAATAGGCTTGGGTTTCTATCGTCAGTTTGGTCAGAGTGTACGTTCCTGCCAGCGGATGAAGCTCCTCCGACTCTTCCGGATCACAGCCGATTAATATTAGTCCAAAAACTGCGAGCAGTGTTGCATATGTTATTTTCATCTGAACAATTCCTTTCATCTCTCTGGTGTTAATTCGTAAACTGTATTGTTTCCCACGAGTCGTTATGGGTGATTTTTTCATCTATGATAATAAGCGGATGCAGAATGACATTACCAATTATATCATGCTCTAAAAAAGCAATTGGCAGCAAAACATCATCTGATAAAAACGAATCTAGCTTTGTGATAAAAAAAGAAGGCTCAACCGTTACACCGGCTCCAACCAAATAATATGCTCCCGGTTTCAATTGAATAAAATAATTCAGCAAAGTGTCGCCTTTCATGGCGGGATCGCTGTAAGAAAAAAGGGAATCTGATGGATGTTCAGGGTCAGACGATATGTCGCTGTCTAAGGCAAGAATTGTGGCACCAAATACAGAATCCGGCCAGACACCGTCAAACCGTAACGTCCCTTCAACTCCGGACACTGGCGTTAGCCCCTCCGGTTGGGAACACCCCATCCATAGGAAAAAGAGTATCAGGATTACATGTATTCTATGAATCATACGAACGGAATGTAAGCGTCACACAAGGATGACAGCAAGGAAAATAATAATGAAGCATCATGATTTCTTTATCCATTATTATTTCTGCATTTACCTCATTTAGTATCCTACGCATGTAATAATGCAGGTTATAAAAATTAAACCAAAGTAAGAATTAAATAATGTTGTAGCGGAGTAGAATGATGAGTACAGCAAATCATTTTCCGCTGACAATAATTCGGCTACACCTCATTATTGTATTCCCTAATTTATTTTGGTCGGGTCCGGAGTTTAATTTACATGAAGAAAAACCGTAGCTGAATATACGTCAGCAATAATCCCAAAATATTTCCGGCAGTAACTTGTGCTACCGAATGCGCGTTGAGTTTTAACCGTGCCAGAGATACAACCAAAAGGATGAGCAGCATCAATCCGGGCATATGAATACCGTAAAGCCACAGAACGACCATGAGTCCTGCAGTACTCATGGCATGGATGGAAATCTTCCAATAACGTGTAATCAATAACAGCACACCAGTGTTGGTGACAAAACAAAACATAAGTCCACGGACGAGTGGTTCAGCATTCAAGCGTGTTAAAATAACGAAACCGATTAATGCATATAAAATGCCAAACCGCAAGGGGATTAATCGTTCAATTTTATCCGAAACAACCCAATCTGATACCACGTTGTTTTTCTTTAAAATGCCTAAAGTAATAATCGGTATAACGCTGAGCAATAACACGACTGTTAAATAATTCCAAACAGCATAAGGATACATAATGTCCGAGGTGAAAATAAGTATCCAAAACACACCGACCGATAAAAACATCGGATGAAACACATACGAAATGATCGTAGCAAGTCTGTACAAAGATTAAATTCCTTTTACAAAACAGTTAATCATGATGGACTGTATTCGCCAAAAACACTACGTAGTACATGAGAAATTTCACCGATCGTACAGTGCGCTTTGACGCAACTTAAAATAAAGGGCATTAAATTATCATCGTGTTCGGCTGAAGTTTTCAACGAAGCCAAAGTTCTTGAAACCTGTACATTGTCTCGATCTTGTTTAAATTGGTTTAGATTTTCAAGATGAGCTTTTACTGAATCTTGATTGATTTCCTGCAGAGAGGGTTCGATGGTTTCTTCTGTTGTAAATTTGTTTAATCCGACAATGATTTGTTTTTTAGAATCAACTGCTTGTTGATAATCATAAGCACTGCGTGATATCTCATTTTGTACCCACCCGGATTCAATTGCCTTAACCGCTCCGCCCATACGGTCAATTTCTTCAATCAAGGATTTGGCTTCTGACTCAAGGTCGTCGGTCATTTTCTCGATGGCATAACTTCCGGCGAACGGATCGGGATGATTAGGAATCCCGGATTCATACCCGATAATCTGTTGGGTGCGCAGAGCCAATTGAACGGCTTCTTCCGTCGGTAGAGCAAGGGCTTCATCTCGGCTGTTTGTATGCAATGATTGCGTACCGCCAAGCACTGCCGACATTGCCTGGATAGTCGTGCGAACAACGTTGTTGTCAATTTGCTGTGCGGCGAGAGTAGAGCCCCCGGTTTGGGTATGAAATCTGCAAAGCATCGATTTTTCATTGGTCGCATTGAAACGATTTTTCATGATGGTCGCCCACATCCGTCGTGCCGCCCGAAATTTTGCGATTTCCGTCAAAAAATCATTGTGTGCATTAAAAAAGAAAGAAAGCCTGGCGCCAAATCGATTGACATCTAGCCCGGCATCGATGGCACTTTGGACGTAAGCGATTCCGTTGGCGATTGTGAACGCCAATTCCTGTGCCGCCGTGCTTCCGGCTTCGCGAATATGGTACCCGGAGATGGAGATTGTATTCCATTTCGGAACATGAGTATCACAAAACTCAAACACATCCCGGACGAGTCTCATCGACGGTTCCGGCGGGAAAATATACGTACCGCGTGCAATGTATTCTTTCAAAATATCATTTTGAATTGTCCCATGGAGTTTTTCAGTTGGAACACCTTGTTTTTCAGCGACAGCAATATACATGGCAAGCAGAATAGGTGCAGTAGAATTGATCGTCATGGAGGTGGACACTTGATCAAGCGGGATTTGGTCAAACAAAACTTCCATGTCTCTGAGAGAGGAAATCGGAACGCCGACTTTTCCAACCTCACCTTCTGCTATCGGGTCATTGGAATCGTATCCGATTTGTGTCGGCAGATCAAAAGCGACTGACAGCCCGCTTACGCCTTGCTCTAAAAGATATCGATAACGCTCATTGGTTTCTTCGGCAGATGTAAACCCGGCATATTGTCGCATCGTCCAGAGACGTTTTTTATACATCTCGGGGTAAATTCCGCGTGTAAATGGAAATTGTCCGGGTTTTTCAGCTTTTGCCATTCTACACAAACGAGTGATTATGGTCATCAACCATGACTACAATATCGCTCTTTCCTTTTTGATATTTTGATATGCCTCGTTCACCGACTTGAATTTTTCTTCAGCAAATACTCGAAATTCTTCTCCAAGATGTGTGACTTTATCGGGGTGATATTTGCTTGCCATGTGCCTGTATGCTTTTTTTATTTCAGAATCTGTTGCCCCTGATTCAATCTCAAGGATTTTATAATCCGTATTCGTATCTTTTACAAACATAGCTTTGATAGAAACAAAGTCATTTTGGCTCACATTCAGATATCGGGCAATGGTGTGTATTATTTTGATTTCATCAGGATGGATATGTCCGTCGGCTTGCGAAAGCCCAAAAAGAATGTGAATCAATTCCAATCGACTTGGATGGTCCATCGAACGCTGGATCTGTCGGCAGACATCCCTGAGTGGATAATCCTGCTTTAAAATATCTTTGAACAGTGTCATGAAATCTTGAACATCCCGCGGAGAAAATTGTTTTTGTAGAAATTGTTTTACATAGTTCAGCTCTGCTTTTAATAATTGTTTGTCAGCTTTCATTACTGAACCAAGCAGTACAAGCACAGAGACCATAAAGTCCCCACCCCGAGTTTGTGTGGGACGTTGCCCTGAACGATGTCCGCTTGTATATTGGTTTTGTGAATCAAACATTCCGGCAATAGAATATCCAATGATTGCCCCAATCGGTCCGCCGAATGCCCAGCCAAGCCCGCTCCAAAGTAGTCGTTTTCCTACACTCATGTTTTCTTTTCTTTGTTAAATCGTGATAGAGTTAATGTTTATCGTTCCAAAATATCACGGAGAATTTACATCATTTACGTAAAGAATATATTGGAAACCTGTTATTAACCTAGCTAATTTACTAGCCACAGATTAACACGGATAGTCGCAGATGATTTTTTTGTCGCCTTTGAAAATTTTATCAATCATCGTCAATGCTTCAGGAATGATTTCAACTCATCTCGACAAAGTGTCGGGATTCAGGCGTAAAGAAATGGAGACTGTTTACGTAGAAATTAAACCTGCTGGATTAATGTGTTAAACTTTTGAAAACCATCTTTTAATTAAATGCTGTCGAATTATTCAGGTTAAGTTAAATTCTCCCATGAAAATTTCGTTAAAGACGCGATTTGGGTTGTGGCTGGACAGAATAATCAATAAACAGCCTACGAATGAAATACCGGGTAAAGTTTCTGCAAGCGGTGAGGGAGTGCAATCTGTATTATTCATTCTCCCAGAAATGGAGGAACATATGCGTATTGCGGAGTATTTTATTAAATCTGTGTCCGTCACGGGGAAGACGATGGTTGTCCTGTGCAGGGATGAACATCAATCGCTGGTTTCTCCGTGGCTGAAAAAATTCCTGGTCATTTATTCGGAGACGGATTTGAATCGCTGGGATTTGCCAACGAAGGATTTTGTGGAAAAATTTACAAACGCATTCGAAGCTGTTGTGGATATGTCTCCTGCATTTCAACCTATTGCAGCATCCATTGTTCGGCAGTCTAATGCACCATTGCGGATTGGGTTTGATATTAAACATGCGGATTATTACTATAATGTGACGCTTAAGAAAGAAAAAGCCACATCGCTGGAAAAAACATATATTAACATTCAACACTTATTAGGATTATGAAACACCTGTACATATTTGAAAATAATGATGCGCTCGATTTAGAACCGATTTCGTTGACAAGACCTGTCTTTGATTTGCGGTGCGGACCCTTTACGATGTTTGAGCGCATTCGAAACCTCATGCCGGGCTACACCATTACTCTGTTTGTCAGGGATGAACTGACCTTCACAACCATGGAAAATTATCCTGAGTTTATGGTGAATCCATCTTCAGTCGCAGATGGAATTTGGCTGTTGGGAAATGTTTTGTGGTCACGTGAGGATATTTCTATGATAGTAAAAAATCCAGGCACACTTTTTATGGATAAAAACGGGATATTGATTGCTGCAAATGTGACATCCGGAGTGGGGAATCAGTGGCTGAACGAAGGCGGACCTCTTCAAAATAAACCACCAAAAAACGTGAAGACATTGTCAATATCACAATCAGTATTGAGATATTTATGGGATTTTATTCAGGCAATTCCTCATGCAATGGACGTAGATCAACAACATTTCCCGATGGGGAGTAAATCAGAAAATACACATTGGATAAATTCTGAGAATATTTATGTTACAGACCATGATTTGATTAATCCGGGAGTTGTAATCGATGCTTCAAGGGGACCTGTAATTATTGATAAAAACGTAGAGATAAATAGTTTTACCTATCTGCAAGGACCTTTGTACGTGGGGGAGAAAACAACCATCCACTCGCACACGCAATTAAAACAAAGTATTATTGGTCCACAATGCCGTATTGCAGGGGAAGTAACACGGACAATATTTCAGGGATTCTCAAATAAATCACATTATGGTTATCTTGGTGATGCCTATATTGGGGAGTGGGTGAATCTTGGAGCAGGGACAACGAACAGTAATTTAAAAAATAATTACAAACCGGTTTCTGTCCGGGTGAATGGTAAGACAATTAACACTAAATTATTATCCATTGGTTCATATATTGGAGATCACACTAAAACGGCAATTGGTACACTTCTTAACACAGGAACAGTCATCGGTCCCGGGTGTAATATCGTTTCACATGGATTTCCACGCAGAAACATTCCCTCGTTTATGTGGTATATTTACGGAAAACAAAAAAAAGCGGATTTGAATCAATTTTTTGATACAGCTACTATTGTAAAATCTCGTAGAGGACAAAAACTGACAGAAGCGGAAAGAACATTGTACAAGCAACTTCTTTTTTCAAACATAGACTAAAAGTTACAAGCATTATTGAATCTTAATAATACACAGGGGAGCTGATTACTCAGTTCCCCTGCCCCTTCACTCACCGGCGAACACCGGTATTGAGTAAACGATAATGGTAAATCATCAACGTTAGTAAAACTAACCGTCTACTTTGCCAATAACATTTTCCCGATTAGATAGCGATCAGGTGTCCTGACCGAATAGAAATACACGCCGCTTGCAACATGTGTTCCTATCTGATTTGTTCCGTTCCAGTGAACAGAATGCCGCCCGGAAGGGAACACATCATTGACAAGCTCTCTTACTTGGTTGCCTAATATGTCATGGATGGCAATCTGTACGTTTTGAGTATTTGGAATTGTGAATTGAATTGTTGTCATTGGGTTAAATGGATTGGGGAAATTTTTCCCCACAACGTACTCATTTGGAGATGGAGTAGGATCAATTGCAACAGTACTCTGTATTATTGCAAAAGTATACTGATTCCCAAAAATAGAGGGATCATACGTTCCTCCGGCATCCGGAGTTGGAGAACCGAAAGAAAATTCTACGTTTAAGACAATTACGGTGTCTTCCGAAGCATCCCACATTCGTATGTCTATTTGATTCCCTTCGATAAAACCCGGATACTGCGTATTGCTTTCTTCACATTCTTCCACACTACCAAATATGGGAATAATCATAGATCCACCGGTATACACCCCTGCCCCAACTAAAACTTCACCTTGGTTTTCATCTCCGCATTCACCAAGCCCGGGAGTTCCATAAGAATCCAAAATCCCGATTTCATCTCCGATATCTCCCGGCTCAATTGCTTCGATAATGATATACTGAATCACCCCGAGACCGGTTTGTTGGTGAAAATCTATGTATTGTTCATAATACCCGTTGAGGATATCTGAAAAATGAGATGGGTCAAGGTTTTGATCCTCTGGGGGTAACCCAAAATCAATGCCAGAAACAGTTTCTCCTTCTGTTACCATAATCGGAGTTGCCAGTTCCATCATTTGAACATTGTCGTAGAATTCAAAGTAACGAAAATGACAAGAAGATGAATCATGGTCCATCAGTCTGTCGTGGTGAGAGGTGGTATCTTGGCTGTGTTGAAAACACATGACATAATAATCCCCCTCAGAAAGCCCCACGGAATAACTTCCATCCGAAAGCGTCCATGCGGAATGCCAGACATTGTTCGTGTCCAAAGGGATAAATTTTAGAAAATGATTCTCTAGTGGAGCTTCTGAGACATCGTCATAAACATATCCGGAAATGGTCCCTGTCCCCGGTAACGGTGTCAAAGGAATATCTAACGTCATCTCTCCGGAAATATTAAGTTCTTCAATAGAGTATGTTTCAAAGCCGGAAAAACTCCAAGCTAAAACCGTATAAAGCCCTTCAGGCAAATCGAGAAATTCATAGGCACCGTTGCTGTCAGTAAAATCAACATGATGCATACCAGATGAATCGTGTTCCCAATCAAGAAACCACAGATGAACCCTAGCATTCGGTAGACCAACTTCAGTGTCTTGGTTATAAACCTGCCCGACCAAAGAAGCCGCATTAAGATTGGCTCCTAAGAATAGTGTGGAAAGTAGTGCTAAGAATATTTTCATTTTCTTCTATCTCGTTTTTTAATATACAGTGCAGAGATTACTCTCTGCACTGTATAGAGGTGCTTTATTATTTATTTGGTCAACAACATTTTCCGTGATACGGTTCCTGTTTCAGATGTCAGCGAATATATGTATACGCCGCTTGAGACGGTTAAACCATATTGATTAAGCCCGCTCCAGTGCACAATATGTGTACCGGCAGAATAATGATTGTTGGTTAATTCAGCAATCTTCTTCCCCAAAACATCGTAAATCACCATACGAACATTTTGATCTTTTTCAAGTGTAAACGAAATGTTGGTACTGGGGTTAAACGGATTAGGGTAGTTCCTCCCTAGGGATACTGTACTTGGTATAGCCTCACCACCTAGAGAAAGAGGAGTGGTTAATTGCAGATTTGTGACAGAAATGAGCCCATCTTGTTCGAACAGCTGAGACACTTCATCAAATCCATCCGCATTTGCAACTAGATTATACGTAGACCCTACATCTACACCCTCAATTGTAAAGGCTCCGTTTTCGTTTGTTGACGTTGCACCAATCACATTGCCTTCGTTATCATAAACTGATAATACAACATCATTAAGGGGGGCATTCGATTCATTTGAAATAATTCCACTGACACGTGCTACCATTGAACTGTCCCCTTGGAAAGGAATACTGAAATTAATACCGGCTGTCTCTTGGCCTTCCACTATAGAAACGATGGTAGCCTCTTCGATGTTTTGGGCATCATCATAGTATTCCATGTAAAAGAAAGAAGAGTCATGGTGGTTGTTGTGGCCGCCATGATGACCGCCACTATGGTCGTTGGTTGCGATACTGACAACATAATAATCGCCCTCGGGAGCGCTCACTTCATAATGTCCATTCTCATCTGTCCATGCCCATAGATTATAACCACAGCCCCACCCATCTTCTTGAATAAGTCGGATGAACGAAAACCCGGGGCCCTCTGCGTCATCATAAGTAACATCACCGGAAACAATTCCTAGCCCTGGGATAGGGGTAAGGGAGATGTCATACAGAGTAGAACCATCAATGGTCGTCGATTCATAATAGAATTCGTATCCATTCTCGAAAACTCTGACGTATGCTTCAGAAGACGGTAGATTTTCTATCAAGTAATTTCCGTCGGCATCAGTTTCTGCGGTATATACATTATGCCACCATCCATGATGTGAGGAATCAGACCCCATTGCAAAGACGCGAACTTCTGTCCCTGCGATAGGTGAACCCGTTTCGCCATTTGTTACTGTCCCATAAAGTGCGCCGTCGTATGTAATCGCTGAAAGAGCAAAATCTATAATTGTATCTTCTTCGATAGTTACAGCCATTTCTTGATCGTTGTAACCCCAAGCCATTGCCTTGATATTTAAATCACCTTCTGCTTGAAAAGAGTAAAACCCGCTTTCATCTGCTCGCGCCTGAAAGAACCAGAACCCGTTCGCATTTTCTCTTCTAATGACAGCATGAGAAATTCCATTTCCGGTTTCAAAATCATTCACAAACCCGGAGACGACATATCCATCTCCTGGAGAAGTATCACCATTTAACACGATATCTAAGGTCATGTCTTCATTTAATTCGAATGTTGTAAAGAAACTATCGTAGCCTTCAGCATTTGTCCAGAGAACGTAGGAAAACCCGATTGACAAACTGTCAAATACATAACTGCCGTCTGCCCCGGAAAATGTTTCTTCCCAATTCCAATTGCCATGAGTGGAGTCAATTAAATGGATGGTAAGATGAGCATTTTCGATGCCAATTCCAGACTCACCGTCCGTAACAAAACCACTGAGTGAAGCTCCCATTCCAAACGTGAAAAAGAGTATGGCTACTCCTGCTAACTTCATTGTTTTCTTCATTGTATTATCCTTTTATTTATCCTTTAATTGTATAGCAGAGAAGGGAGTCTACCTCTAATAAAGGTTATTATTTGTTTACTCATTATTAAGCTTCAAGTTGACGATTTGCCCACTTGACTTCCTTAATTTTATTTGCAGCACCGGCATAACTAATATGTAATGCACCAGCCATTTTCTGTATGTTTTTATTATTTTTTTCATAAGCTCTACGAATTATTTCACTTTCAAACTTATGATTTATTTTTTTCCAAGTCAGTCCGTAATTTTCATTAACAAATGTGTTTATAATGTTATGGACTGCTTGGTTGTCATAGGATTTGACTCTGTCTAGAACGGTAAAAATGGATCGCTCACTCATTTCAAGAAACTTTGCTGCTTTTCTTTTTGACCCAACTTGATCGATTGTATAATGAAGAAAAATGTTTTGAAATATTTTTTTGGTTTCTGACAAAGATGTATTTATTACATCCTCCCATTGTGAGACGTCAGAGACATCTTTGGTTTGTATTCCTTGGTGGTGGTTTTCAGTAAAATTATGATACCCCTTAATGGCCCTTAATGTGTCTCCAATACACGGGAAGTGATTGTCAACCATATTCATGGCGGCACGAAACCCCTGATTGAAAAAGAACCGACTTAGTTGTAAATTTCCTTGCTCCATGTAAATTTTACCAAGATAATAACTTAATCCGGTAATTCTATGAAAAATCCCGTGTTCTGTTGCAATAGTGAGAGAATTTGTCATGTGATCCAGAGCTCTGTTTTGATTCCCTGATTTAAGTTCAATAAAACCCAAATTGGCTTGAGCGACACATTTAACATAATAGTTGTTGTTATTGTCTGTAACCTCTTGCAGCTTAGAGATTGCTTGGTCATATTTATTCATATGATAATACAACATTGCAATGTCATGTTCTATGGAAGTAGCTAGATGAGCATAGTCATGATTGATAGCAATTTCAATGCCACCAAGATAATGCTGCATTGCGGAATCAAAATCCGACTCTCTGCGATAGGCGTTCCCGAGAGCCTTCATATGATTTGTGGTAGCGGTTGCATCATTTATTTCTTTAAAATATTGAAGAGAACCATTTAGCTCATTGATAACATTGTCCTCACCGAGTCGCATTTTATTTTCTATATATCTAAAGTGTGCATACTTTTGTAACGTGATGGAATCGGTGAGTGTGTGTGCTTTTTCAAGAAGTCCTTGTGCATATTCTACATTCCCGGTTATTGAAAGTAGGATGGCCATTTCCACAGCCAAGTATGCGTTTGCATCTGTTGGTGTGATATTTTTTAATAAAGCGTTTGCATGACCTAAGGTTTGTGCAGCTTGTAACAGATGACCATTTCCTTTATAATAACGACTGATTCCAGTAAAAATGACAGAACGGATAACAGGGTCATGTTCGTCTTTGAGCAATAATTCAAGATTCGATTTTGTTTCGGTAAAATTCGCCAGATGCAATTTTGACGCTTGGTGAACAAACTCAATCCAGCGAAAATCAGAGCTGATGCTATTGAGGTCGCGTGTCACATTTGGCGGGGACTCATGGGAGAAAATCTTATGAACTGTAGTTGAACGTGTCATAGCGTCTGCACAATATTATAACAATTATGTATAAATGTCAAGTAGAATTTAATAAATAGCATATATTTATAAAATACTGCACACTTATTAAGGTATTTTGATGAATTTGTTTGCATCGTTAAATGAATAATGGAGCGGGTAACCCTATTGAAATATATTCCACGTGTAAATTCTTCCACATCCTTTTATATTCTCTTACGCAAAACTATGTAGTTGAAAGAACGTTCTAGATGAAAAATATCGAACAAAGTATTGACCAAGTGTATGGCTTCATGTATATTCCCCTCCGATTTTGAAGGAGTTTATGTATGTTAGAAGGCATTATTTGTCCCATTTGCGAATCTACCCTAGAGGAAGTAGACCTCAAGGAATCGTTGATTTGTGTCCACTGCAAGACAGACCTGCGTGACAGGAAATTTTTAGATTTTTTAGAGTATCTCATGGCAAACGGCATTGTCGAAAATCTTGACTTTTTCGATATAGACGTCTACCGGGAAGACATAGAAAGACTTGACCCGGAAGATGAAGAAGAAGTCGATCCTTCCGAATATGAGAAGAGAAAAGAAACCTTTAGTCTGTATGAAAATGAAATGGTGCAACAGCAATCCAAACAAGAAGGAGAAGATACTGCCTACGAGGAGTTCAAGGGGATAGAAGAGGATTGGGAAGATTTTAATAAGCAAGATTTTAAAACTAAATAAACGATGTTATTCGTTTACAAAATAGCTATTTACTGGGAGGAACGTAATGGACAAACCAAAACAAAAACAGCAAATCAAAATAGAACTGGATGAAAAAGTTGGATCAGGAGAATACTCTAACTTTGTCGTTGTAACCCACTCACCGGCCGAGTTTGTGCTGGACTTTACACGACTTCTGCCAGGTGTTCCTAAAGCCAAAGTTCATTCAAGAATTGTCATGGCACCTCCACATATTAAAGCGTTTTTAAACGCATTAGCAGACAATGTCCGAAAATTCGAAAGCAAACACGGTGAAATCAAGTCTCCGGGACAGGAATCATTTTCAGCTTTTGGCATGAAGCCGCCAAAAGATACGCTACCGAATTAAGGGACTATTCCGGGTGCGGTATGTCATCATACCATACCCACATTCGTCCGCGCTTTAACTCCCTCATTTTTACCATAACCCACAGGCTAAGTACACCCCAAGCGATAGTATAGCCAAATAAACCACCAAAAATTACATCTGCCGGATAGTGTACCCCCACATAGACACGGCTAAAGGCAATCATTCCTGCAAGGAGTGTGATCAACGGTTTCCATGACGCATAGAAATAGCCTAAAATAACGGATAAGGCAAACATATTTGCTGCATGATTCGAAACAAAACTTAGTTTTCCCCCACGAGAAACTAAGAGATTAATCATCTCCGGCATGTTGTGAGAGGGGCGGATGCGTCCAACTATGGGTTTTATGATTTGCGCAGCAAGAATGTCAGTCAATCCAATCGTGATTAAAAGAAGAAGGACAGCAATTCTTCCGCGTTTTTTTCCATAGATGATAAGCCACGCGATAAGCAATATGCCGGGGACTATCCAATTGTCCGAATTGGTTATCTTCGGCATGAACCAATCAAATATCGGATTGGAAAGTTTTACATTAATCCACAGAAAGAAAGCTGTATCAATATCTAAGAGCCATTGAATTATTTGCATGATGGATAAAAATTAAGACTTATATTTGGTGGAGGAAACACATTCCTTTGCTACGTATAAACAAAAACGGACATAGTTAAACCATGCCCGTTTTTGTTCTTTGTGTTTGTACTTATTGAGTGATTGCAGCCTGTGAGAAGTCTGAATCCTGAGGTTGGATATTTTCATTTGTCGTCAGTGAGTCTGCAAAATTCTGCATCGCCATATCCTGTTCAGATTCCTCTTCAAGGTAATTTGTCCTGTACTCTTTTCCGTTCCAGAAAAAAGTATGATTAGGTCCAAGTGATGTCCGAGCTTCCGCAAATGCTTCATCAAATGAAGGGATGACAACATCAACGTCATTCACCGGTTCTTCGATAGCCACTACCGGACTTTCATCCGGGATAACGATGTCTTCTACGATGGGCTGAACAGTTTCAAACTCATACGAATAGACATCATTTGACTTTTCGATGATTACCGGTGCATCTTCTTCAGATGATATAAACTGATAAAACACACTTCCGACGACAACGGCTCCAAGGAGAAGCGTTATTCCTACGGCTTTTTTATTGTTGGTATCTTTTTGTTTCATGGATTTTCTCCTTCCATTAGGGGTTTAAGTGATCAACGATTAGTCTTACGGAAAAAGGGCAGGATAAGTTCCATAAAAAAAGGCGACATGTATTTGTTGATCACTAACCCCAAAGAAAGAGAATTAGCAGGATAGCATGCCGCCTTTCAGATGAAATTACAAAATTACACTATATATTCCGAGGGAATCAGAATGAGTTCAAAGAACCCCATGATCAGCAAAAGAATAATATCCGTCTCCGGCAATGATGAGATGATCGTGGACAGAAACATCAATGGTTGTCAGTGCCTGTTTCAATTTTTTGGTGATGGCCATGTCATCTCTGCTGGGAGTTAAAGTCCCGCTTGGATGATTATGGACAAAAACCAGCGCAGCAGCGTTATTTTTCAGCGCATTTTTTACAACCTCTCGTGGATACACAGCGGAAGTTGTCAATGTGCCTTCAAAGAGTTCTTCCATACGTATTATTTGATTTCTACCGTTCAGATAAATAACGATAAAGGCTTCCTTTGCACGATCCCGAAGTTTATGGGTCAGGTACTCAATGACATCGTTTGCAGAACGAATAAAGTCCGCACCGACAACACGATCTGCAAGGTATCGTCTTGCCACTGCTTGAGCAATTTTCAGCCCAAAGACATTATTATCCCCGACACCTTTGATTTCTTTTAGATCTTTTGGATCAGCCTCCAGTACGGCTTTCAATGATCCAAATATTTTTATAGCTTCTTTCGCAGGGGGTTTGACATTTTTTCGATCTGTTAAGGTGAGTAGTAATTCCAAAATCTCATAATCATGGAATCCTTCAAGTCCGTTGCTCATAAATCTATCTCTGAGTCGCTTGTAATGTCCTCGGTTTATTTCATTTTCTCCCATTTGCTTTGCTTACATGTTAATAGTTTGTTTTTGATATCTCAGCGAAGAAACACTTCTTCAAATTTGGCTTTAAACTCCTGAAGTTCAAAGACGTTTGCGGTTTCTATCCCTCCGGCATTCCACTTGATTCCAAAATCCTCTCGGCTATCTTTCCCGTTATTCTTTTGATATAAGCTATAAAGTTCTTTTTCACTGCGCGGTTTGTTCTTGTTCATCCCTGCGATAATTCTAAACACGATATCTTCATGAATCTCTCCCGCAATGTGTTGAGGAATATTCTTAGACAATATTCCTTTTTCAATATCTGAAAGATACATGCCATTCAGTCCGTAATCTTCAAAGGCTTCGTAAGCGATTGGAGCAACTTGTTTAACAAATTGTGCCATTCCTTCAGCGAAGACACGGATTTCATACTGGGCGTGTGGATCCATCCGAAGTTTGAGAAAATGGAGAGTATTATGAAGATCATTTTTCCAGTACCATTCTGTGTATAAATTAACCGGTAAAATGGATCGTGCCAGTTCACGGGCAATCCCGGCATCATTTAATTCCCGATAAATATCAAAACTCTTTTTTGACATTTCGGTGAAATATTGAATCACTTTGTCCTTCATTTCATCGGGGACGTCTGTGTCATCTCTGCCCTGTTTATTGAATTGACTCTGAAAATGAATATCCTCTTTGTTGGGGATATAGAAATCATCTCTTGCTTCTGAATACCTAAGGCTGTACTCGTTGATGTTTGCTGTACGGTGACGAACCCATTGCCTGGCGACAAAGATGGGCATTTTGGCATGGAACTTCAACTCTACCATTTCAAACGGAGTTGAATGACGGTGACGAAGAAGGTATCGAATCAGCCCCTTATCACGACTCACTTTCGTGGTTCCTTTTCCGTAACTTACACGAGCAGCCTGCACAATGGCATCGTCTCCGCCCATGCTGTCTACTAAACGGATGAATCCTTTATCAAGGCAGGGGATTGCTCCCCCGGGATAATTATTATTTTTCATGTATTCTACTCAATAGTTAATGTTTTCAATGTTTTTTCCACAGCTTCAGGATGCCCTGCCACCAAGCCGGGCGTGATTAACGTTTTTCGCTGATTGTACTTAACGGGTTTACCATTTAGATCAATAAGTACGCCACCGGCCTCAGAGATTATACAGTGTCCGGCACAAATATCCCATTCATTTTTGGGGCGCAAGGAAGCAAAAACATCGACATTTCCGGCTGCGGTTATTCCAAGTTTGTACGCCACACTGCCGATTGGGCGTAGTTCCCCGAAGGTATTTTTATACGCATTCCAAAGACCACGCCGTGTCTCACTTCGGCTGTTCAGGATAACCATCTCTTCGATATTATTTTTTGCTGCACAGTAAATACTTTCTCCGTTTAAAAAAGCACCCTTTCCTTTTTCTGCCGTAAATAATTCCTCCGTCACCGGATTATACAGCACTCCTACTACCGGTTCTTCATTTTTCACAAGGGCTATACTCACCACAAAATTTGGGACACCTTCGATAAACTCCTTGGTTCCGTCTAAAGGGTCTACAATCCAGACAAATTCTTTGTCTAAACGTTCGGGAGAATCAGCAGTCTCTTCAGAGAACCAACCAAATTCCGGGCGTGCTTCCGTTAGTGTTTTATTAATACTGTCATTTGCAGCATGATCGGCAGTCGTAACAGGGTTGTGATAACTTTTGTCACGGATTTCATAATCTGCCTTGTAATATTCTAAGATAACTTTTCCGGCTTGTTTTGCTGCGGTTACAGCTAAATTTAAATGAGTAATCATAGGAAAGAAGTTACGAGTTGAAACCGAAAATTAAAACGGATAAAGCCTTATCTCTTCTACTTATTTCATGGTTGAAAACATAGTGGCTTTGGTGTAAAATGATGAGCAGAGTGAATCATTTGCAGCTGACAATAATTTCCCGACAAATCGGGACAGGACGCGAACTCATTACTGTATTCCGTACTTTTTTTT
>JACKQG010003423.1_pt1 | contig 19487 bp, 11 predicted proteins | sample 8237621 | NCBI WGS metagenome assembly JACKQG01 (sample SAMN15677084, study PRJNA649215) | marine metagenome | biome: marine; feature: Black Sea; material: saline water; isolation source: suspended particulate matter (SPM) from the Black Sea western gyre | collected 2013-06-09/2013-06-10 | depth... | reverse complement strand
TAATGATGGAGTTCAAGAATCGCCATCGGGCCGAACACGTGGAGCTTGCACTGTTTGTGTGTCCTGAATGTAATGAAATAGGAAGTCTTAGGTCGCGCGGACATAATCTAATGTGCATATCATGCGCCTTTGAGGTCCGCTATAGCACATATGGCTTTTTTGAATTAGCAGGCCGAGGGTCCGACGCCGCTCCGCGCTTTGACAATGTGAGAAGCTGGAACCTTTGGCAGCTTGATTTCTTTGGTAAGCTTCTTGATGAGGCAAAAATGGCGGATAATAGAGGGCTGATTTTATCCGTCGGACCGGTGTGGATAAAATCAGCCCTCTATTATCCGCTATATTGGACCCAGTGTGATTGAAGGACCCTTCTCGAATGTGTTGGAAACGGAGGAAACTCACCATGCGATCATTCTTTGCTGCTGCCGTAACGCTTCTTGCTGTGTCGTGCTTTGCCGCCGACAAGCCCAACATCGTGCTTATCGTGTCAGACGATCAGGGCTACAACGACTTGGGCGTGTTAGGCGACCATATCATTACGCCCAACCTAGATCGGCTGGCGAAAGAAGGCGCGCGGTTGACCGATTTCTATGTGGCATGGCCTGCCTGCACGCCCAGCCGTGGTGCCTTCTTGACAGGCCGCTACCCGCAGCGCAACGGCATCTACGACATGATCCGCAACGAAGCACCGGATTACGGTCACAAATACGCGCCGGAAAACTACGCCGTCACCTGGGAACGGATCGGTGGAATGGACACGCGCGAGATCTTGCTGCCAAGGATGCTCAAGCAAGCAGGTTACTACTCCGGCATCTTCGGCAAATGGGACCTGGGCGTCCATCGCCGCTTTTTACCTCTCGCGCGAGGTTGGGACGAATTCTACGGCTTGGTCAACACGGGCATCGACTACTACACGCACGAGCGTTACGGCGTTCCGTCGATGTACCGCAACAACTCGCCGACCACCGAAGACAAAGGCACGTACTGCACGTACCTGTTTCAACGAGAAGCGGCGCGTTTCGTCAAGGAAAACAAGGAACGTCCGTTCTTTCTCTACCTGCCGTTCAATGCACCGCATGGAGCATCGAGCCTCGACCCAATGGTCCGCGGCGGCGCGCAAGCTCCCGAAGAATGGCGAAAGATGTATCCCGAATTACACGCACAGGAAGGGTACAGCGACGGCACACGTTACGGCAAGCCTGCGAAGGTTATGAACAGAGCGCTGCGCTTGACGCACTATCTCGGCTCGGTAACTGCAATGGATGCGGCTATCGGCGAAGTTCTCGATCTGCTGGATGAATACAACCTCACCGAGAACACGATTGTCATCTTCTTCGCGGATAACGGCGGGTCCGGCGGCGCGGACAACTCGCCGTTGCGTGCCGGCAAGAGCCGCGTCTTCGAAGGCGGCATCCGCGTTTGCTGTACGATTCGTTACCCCAAACGAATCCCTGCGGGCACCGTGAACCGCGAGTTTCTCACGTCGCTCGAAGTGTTCCCCACGCTGCTGAACATGGCCGGTGTTGCCCCGCCCGAGGACGTTGTGCTGGACGGCTTCGACATGATGCCCATGCTGGCCGACGGCAAATCATCGCCACGGAAGGAAATGTACTGGAAACGGCGAGCCAAGGAGGCGGCGCGCGTTGAAAACTGGAAATGGGTCCGCAACGAGAGCGGGACCTTCCTGTTCGACCTGTCGAAAGACATCAGCGAGAAGACGAACTTGATTGACAAGATGCCGGATAAGGCAGCCCAGATGCAGGAGCATTTCGAAGGTTGGCTGAAACGCATGGACGAGGCAGAGCCGCGTGGACCGTTTAAGGATTTCTAGAAAGCTTCACTGGGGTAGACAGAAAGACAGCTTTCCCAGCCTCTATCGCGGCTTGGCCGCATAAGGAGCGACCTGTGGCAACACGACGTGAATTCCTCGCGACCGGCGCGGCAATCGCGGCAGCGTTTTCCGGAACTGGTGCAGGGTCTCGTGCAGCGGAGAAGGAGGAAACGGATCCCAGGAAAGGGCAGAAGAAGACGGCCGAGACGGAAGGCAAGCGGCCGCCGTTGCGACTGCATCTGGTGGGGTGCGGATATCCGCCGCCATCGGGTTCGGGTGACCGGACGCGTCACGGCAGCGCGTTCTTGCTTCAGGTGGGGCGGGAGTTTCTTCTGGTCGACTGCGGCCCAGGCACCACGTACAAGATGGCGCGGATGGGCATCCCGACGAAGAATGTGAACCATGTCTTTCTCACCCATCATCACTTCGATCACAACGTCGACCTCCCTTGCTTTGCACTGGTCCGGTGGGACTTGTGCGACGGCACCGAACCGCCGCTCAAAGTATATGGCCCACCCCCCACTCGAAAGTTCGTCGAGCAGTTGTTGGGAGAAGACGGAGCGTTTTTCCCGGACTGGCACTCGCGGATATCAGCTCCGGTGAGTATCAGCATCTTCAAGAACCGAGGTGGCGTCCCACCGCGGCCGGCTCCCGCCTTCGAAACGCGGGATGTGGGGCCGGGAATGGTCGAGGAAACGGCCTCTTGGACGGTGACGGCCGCGCGCGTGCATCACCTGGAGCCGACGCTCGAGTCGCTCGCCTACCGGTTCGACACGGATCGAGGAAGCATTGTCTTTGCAGGCGATTGCGGGGACTGCCCGGAGTTGAGGGAGCTTGCCCAAGATGCCGACACGCTGGTGGCTCCTTGCGTGTTAGTCGGAAATGCGAAGAAATACTACGATGTCATCATGGCCACCGACGAAGTCCGCGAGATTGCCAAGGCGACCGGAGTCCGCCGCGTCGTCCTTGCACACAACGGCGGCGCCAACAGCCCAGAGAAGAGGAAGCCCTTCATCGATGCGGTGAGCAATGTCTTCTCCGGCGAAGTGCTTTTCCCGGACGAGCTAACGACGATTGATCTGTTGAGTTGACTACTGTGATTCCGCGAGGAACAGCAGACGACCGTCACGCGTTCCTAGCAGAACGGCATTGCCATCACGGTGATCTCCCGGGCGCAGCAATCCCGTCACTTCGCTGCGAAGATCGTGGCATCCGAGGAGTTTTCCCGCGTCGCTGAGGAGATAAACTTTGCCGGACGGCGCGACCGCGATGAGTGTGTCCAGGCCGCGGGGGGCTAGGAACTTAGCTGGCTCCCCAGCGAAACACGCCCAATGCCGTTTGCCGGTTTTTCCATCAAACGCCGAAATGTAGCCGCTTGCGGAACTGCAATGGACGGTCGCTGCGTTTTCGGTACCGCGGACCGCAACGGCCAAAGCTGCACCGGCCACGTCGGCATCCCATCGGACCTTGCCGTCAGGCTGGTAGACCACAAGCTGACGGCAATTCGTGTCCACGGCGTTGATCACCTCGGCCTGTCCATCTCCATCGAGGTCCGCCAGACGCATGTCGCGGAACTGGCAGGGAATGGACCAGGAGATCAGATCCGGCCTGAGGAAATGCGTCTTCAGTCTCCCGTCGCCGCCGTAAACGATGCACCATCCGTGCATGGCCGGTTGAGAGGCGCCGCCAAACAGAGCGAACTTGCCTTGATGGCGTCCCACTGTCATGGCCGTGTAAACGCCCCATTGCACTGGAGCTTCCCACAACTGTTTGCCTTCGCCCGTGAAAGCATAAACGCGGCGGTCGGCGTTGCTGATCAGTATCTCCTCTCTCCCGTCGTCGTTGATGTCGGCAGATGTGATCTCGCGGACCCGACTCCGCTCTTCGCTCCAGTAGGGCCATGCCATCGGGCGGTAGGGCATCTCCACGTGCCAGCGCTCGGTGCCGTCCGACGCCAGCCGCGTCAGACAACCGCGATCCTCGCCGACCAGAAGATCGTCTCCGACAAAATGAAGCGAGAGGATCCGACTGTCGAGCTTCTTCTCCGCCAGCCTCTCGCCTTCGGGAGCGAATAACACGACTTGCCCGGCAGCGTCGCCCGCCGCCAGTCGGCCGTCCTTGGCAAGTGCAACCGCCGTGACAGGCTTCTCACCTACCACAAACGACTTCCAGGGAAGAGCTATCTCGCTGATTGCCGGGTGCGGTGGCAGGGTCTCGCGCTCAAGGACAGGCTTGGCCGTCAGTGCCTCGGTGTAGGAAGGGACGGGCGATGTCGGATCTCCGCCGATCACTACGGTCGCGTTTCTCGAGACCACGACCATTCCATCATCACGCGCAGAATCGGCGCGGATGAACTCCGCCCCGTTTGGTCCATCGACACGCCAGCCCGCCTCGGTCTTCGTCAGCGTGAATTCGATCGTTTTCGGATCGGCGTTCACATGCAACAGTGTGGCGAACTCCACCGGATGATCCGGAGTCGCCTCGGCGCGGACGGTCTCGACGCGATGGTTCGTTCCGGCCATGCCTTCAGGCTTCACGCCCGCGCTCTGCAGGTGCAGAACGCGGGGCCGGCCTTGCCAGTTCTGCGTGCATACGAGGCCATCGGGGCTAGCGGTCACCTCGCCCGCCAGATGCCAATGCCGCTCGGCGAGGACCTCGCCAGGCCGTCTTACTCTCGCCCGGTCGATGACCACCGTCCACTTGCCGCATTTGCGCAGGATGTGCCGCTGCCAGTCGACCTCACCGACGCCCTCCAGAACGCCGGCGGCGGCCAGATATCCGTCCCTTTCCGCAGCGTACAAGCGTCGAGCGTAGCGGTGAAGCCGACCAGGCCCTGCGCCGTCGAGTGCTACGAATACGCCGTTCTGACTTCGTACGGTCGCCGAGGCGCCGGTACTGTATTGCGGCGCGATCCACGACGGACCGCCCTCGCAAAACCGCACGATGCAGTTGCCGTCCTGATAGGAATGGTGGCCGCCCGAAATCCCGTCGAAAAGCAAGTAGTAATCTTCGCGTTCCCAGCCTTCTCGTATGGATATCTTGTCGAAGCAGCTCTCGCGATCCGCTGTCACAACAAACAAGCTACCGGGGTTGAATCCCGCGCTGTCGATGGTGTCGTACCAGAGTCGGTCGACTGGTGCGGTGGCAACGCCCAGCAGATCTTCACGGCCCTTGGGAACCAAGCCCGTGCAAAAGCTTCGCAGGTACTCGTCCCCTTGCCCTCGCATCGCGGCACAGTGCTTGCCCTGTTCTTCGCCGCCTTGCCAGCCGCTCAAGTAGCCGGCGTCATCTGCTGCGACCGCGCAGGCCGCGAGATAGCCAAACGGCCCGTCGCCTGCATTATGCGCGAGCAGTGCCCGGTCGGCGGCAAGCTTGAACGAATCCGAGCGGAAGTAGTCATGCCGGCCGGTTGCCATCGCGTAGACCACCGTGTTGTACAGCGTCGCCGACCATTGATGTCCCCAGGAGTCCTCCACAGGCTTAGACGATATCACCTGCGCAGCGAAATAGCCATCTGCGATTTCCATCCATCGCTTGCCGTCGGGCAAACCGAAGCGGCGGAGGAAATAGCGTCCGCCGAACACGGCATCCAGCGCCGTACGCGTACCATGGTTGTCGCGGATAATCGTCCTCTTGCCCGCGCCGTCGATGCGTCCAGGCCCTTCGCGCGAGCGAAACACGTACAGGAAATCGCGATCGAACCGGTTGCGTTCTTCCTGATCGAAGTAAGGGTGATCGCGGATCAAGTCCCACACGATCAGGATCGTGTTCAAGAACCCGTGCAGCATCTGCGGAGCGTCGCCTTTGGGGTGATACACGTCGTGGTCGAACCAGTAACGCAGCTCGCGATCGAAAACCGGCAGGTAGGCTTCATCGCCCGTTCTCAGGTAGCCGATCCCAGCGCGGGCGATCTGGATTTGATAGTCCCAGCTTCCCGACACGCCTGAGCGGAGCCAGACCGCATCGTCGTCCGCGAGAAGCTCTACCGTACAACTGCGGATCTCGGTGGCCCAATATCCAAGTTTTACTCGGTTGAAGTACCCCAACGTCGGCCCTTGTTTCCCGACGATTGCCAACAGAGTCTTGGCAGCTTCAGCAACGCCCGCGACATCGCTTCCACCGAGCAAGATCACATGCGCTCCGGTACCAAACGGATCACGGATTGTCCTCACCACATGTCCGCCCGGACTGGGCCACGAGTAATCCGTGAAGTCGTACGCCTGGAAGTACAGCGCCCGGGCAAGTTGGCTATCCATGAGATTGCCCAGAACAAGGATCGGGCCCGACCCGAGCTCCGCCGGCGCTGTCGAGTCGTCGGCAATCCGCGGAATCTGGCTGGTGTGTTTCTGAATGCCTTCGGCCAGTGTGCGCGCGATGGCCTGGTACTTTTCGGCTCCGGGAGCAGCGACAACTACGCTTTCCGCATCCAGCCGGAGCTGCAGGCCCGGCAACGGCGCCAATTCGGTCGACTCCGCTGCGGTCGCCGCCACCGCGCAGAAAGAGAACAGTGTTCCAATGACTGCTCCACCGACGGGATGAATAAGCACTTGTCTCTCCGACAACTTCTCAGGCATCTTCTCCTCTCTGTTACACTCTCGTGTCACCGGCCGCTATCATTTGGGTGTACCCTGAAAAGTCCGGTGACCATTCGACGACCCGATGCTGAATCGCGGGGGCTAAATGCCAACATAACGCCGCCGTGACCGGGCCGCAATCTCCGATGTCCCATATGGGAGGGATCGGGAAATGGAACCGGCTAAGGAGCGCGTCCGAAGTAGATTCAGTCGTGGACGTTAGACGCAGATGAGAAAGGACAGATGATGAACGCCACCTTTTTGTGCCGGCCTGGATTGGCACTGACGGTTCTTCTTTCTGTGTATTTCCAGGCGGCGTTTGGTGCCGGGGCCGACATCGGATCGGATAGATCTACGTCAAGTGGGACGTGGACGGCCATCGGCTGCCGACGGTCGGCGAGTGGCTGGCCGCGTACCGGGGCGGCCGGACGCGGAGCGATCCCGCACACGCCACCGTTGCCGCCAACAGCGCAGGCAAGACCCAGCCGGTCGGATCGAGCAAGCCCAATGCCCTGGGCATCCATGACATGACCGGCAACGTCTACTGCCTCGACGCCAAGGCGGGCGGCAAAAAGTGGGAACACGCCACCGGCGGCGCGGTCGTCAGCTCCCCTGGCCAGCCGACGGTATCGTCTACGTCGGCAGCGACGGTAGGTGCCTTTATGCGCTTGAAGGAGAATCAGACAGTGGTTCGAGAAGCCACTGATCTCTCGCGCGAACGGATCACGCTTTGGGCAGTGCATCTCTTGGTCTGATGCTACAATACGCTGTCCGTAGAACGCGGCTTCTTCGAAAGGGCAGTGAGATGGTCAGAGGCATGGCTTCTGTATTGATTCTAATTCTTCTTAGCACCGAGGTGGTTCACGGCGAAGGGCTGGACCACGTCGTGTTTGACTTCCGAGGGAGAGACACCGCGGAAGGCTGGCGTCTGAATATCTACGGCACGAACGCAGAAGGAGTCAAAAGAGGCGGCGGCGGGAAGATGGAACTCGTATCGGGAAAGCACGCCGGCGACAAGGCCCTGCGTTTCTCATCGAAGGAAGCCGGCTCTTACAACTTCATCTCCCCTGAGATCCCCGACGGAAGCTGGCGAAGCCGCAAATACTTCGCCGCGGAAATCCGATACCGTCGAGACGGCTCCGCCGGCCGGATGCAGGTCTACGCCGTGACTCCGCGCGGACAATACGCAATATCGCTGCGTTTCGACGGGACGCAGACCTGGACGAGCGAAATCCACCGCTCGGGTTGGTCCCGCCCCGGAACGCCTCCACTGGATTGGTCAGAGATCACCAGAATCTATGTTCACGGGAGCGGGACTCAGTTTGTCGACATCGAGAAGATCACGCTCGTCGGCGGTGTGAAAAGAATCCATCTTGAGGAGAACCGCTCAGACGCCGAGTTGGAGGACGCGAGTTTCGGACCTCGTTCGGATGCGAAGATGGAAGTGTCCCAAACCGGGCTGTTCAAGCTTGACGAGGCTGTAAGCGGCTACAACTTGCGGCTGATGCTGGAGCATGAAAAGGCGAAGGCAGAGCGAGTTTTCGCCGAATTGATATTGACGCCGCCGGGCGAGCCCGCCAGGAAGGTGGCACAGCGAGAGATCGCCCTTCGCTCTGCGTTCGAGACCGATGCGTGCCTGACGTTCGAGTACAAGCAGCCACAAGACGGCAATCATCTACTGGACCTGGTCATCCGGGATGCCGAAGGCCGAGTCGCAGCGGTAAAACACTTCGAGTTTCTGCTGATGCAACCGAGAGAGTTGGACTACCAGGAGGTGGTTCTCTGGCCGGAGCCCCAGGTATGGAAGCCGGGTAACGATCGCTGGATTCTTCCCGCGACGCTCACACTTCGTACAACCGGCAGCGGCGACACGTTTCCCGTTGAGCATCTGGTGGAAAAACTCAAGAGCCGCTACGGCGTCGGTGTGAGCAAGCCTCAAGGCAATTCCGCGGACATGAGACTGGACTATGTCACGGACGGTATCAAGCCCGAAGGCTTTTTCTTGGACGTCGACGCATCGGGCGTGCAGCTTCAGGCGAGTAGTTCGCGCGGGATGTATTACGCTGTGCGGGCATTACTGGATATTGCCCGCCAAAGCTCGTTCGCCAGGCCGGAAGCCGGTATCCTCCATGCCCACTGTGAGGACTGGCCCGATATCCCAATGCGCGTGTATACCGACTTTTTCATCAGCGAAAGATATCACAAGACGCCGCTCACCGCAGCATCATTCAAACGGCACATCTACGATCAAATCGCCGGAGGGCGGTACAACTTGTACGCCATGCAGATTAGCGAGCATGTGCAGTACGACAGTCATCCAGAGTTAGCACCTCGCAACAGCTTCACCAAAGCGGAGCTTAGGGAGATCGTTGATTTTTCCAGGAGACATTACGTGGACGTTGCGCCGGGATGGAACACGCCGGGTCATTGCGGTTGGCTAGTGGGCGCTCATCCGGAACTCCAGGAGGATGGCGAGCGGAAGACGCTGTGCATGAGCAACCCGGAGGGCATGCGCATCCTGAAAGACATTGCTCAGGAACTGGTGGATCTGTTCGAGCCGACCTATTTTCACATGGGAGGCGATGAGGTGACCCACGGCTGGAACCGGATCAGCGAGCGGACGTGCGAACTGTGTGCCGGGCAACCGAGGAACCAGCCTCTGCTGGAGCACTGGAGTGAGCTGGCCCGATTCTTCGAGGAACGCAGTGTCACGCCGATTCTCTTTGACGATATGCTTTCGATCAGGTGGAACGGCGGCGCGCCCTACGATTGTGCCGAAATCCTGCCCAAACTCTCCCGTAATCTGATCATCACCACGTGGGGTACAAGTCCCTTGTCCGTTCCCACCGAGAAACTGAGAGAACTCGGTTTTGCGCCTTGGTGGGTCAGTACCGCATTTGGTGCCGCAAAGATGGATCAGTTTCCTGCCATGTGGAAGTTGTACGATGCGTGCGGAATCTCGGAGACTACCACGTGGGTGTGGTCGAATTTCACTCATTCCGACTACAATCGCCAGTGCAACTACTCGACGCCGTCATTGCATGCGAATGCCGCCTGTTGCTGGAAGCCGGCGGTGGCGACCATCGGCCAGGCCGCGTTGATTCACTCCGACGGTATCCACTGGTCCAACGTGATGCAGGTGCCGAATTGGGGCACTCGCAAACTCGCATATCGGCCGATCTCCATTGCGGCGGTGTGCAATGATTCGACTCGCGACGCGGAGGCTGGCGACGGCAAGGGATGGATGGACCTGGGGTCGGACCGGGACTTGAGCTCGCTGCCCAACGGAACGATGTCCATCGGCGGCATTCCATTCGACCGCCCGAAGGCGGAGAAGGACTGCATTCTTCTCAAGCAGGAGGAGGCATCACGCTCTGTCGAGGTAGGGCGGCGCGTGCTTGGCTTCGCCTTTGCTCATGCCGCGGGCGCAGATGAACCGCAGACGAAGGCGTTGTGTCAACGATTCTTCCGAAAGAACACCGATCCGCTGGCCATGCCGGTGGCCTACTACAAAGTGCGGTACGCGGACGGCGGTTCCTCTTCCGTTGCAGTGAGGCTCGGGTATGACATTCACCTTTGGGACTGCCGACCGCGAGCGCGCGTTATGCCCGGTCCCAGTACCTACTGGATGGGCACGACCGCCGCGCAACAGCGTCTTGACCCGACGGACGCGGACGCATGCGTCTGGGTGATGGAATGGAAGAACCCGCGACCGGATGTGCCGGTGAGAGACGTGACCTTCGTCACCGCAGGGACCGAGGCCACCGTGGGATGTCTAGGCGTGACTGCCGTTGAGTAATCGACGTGCTGGCGAGTGGCGATCTCGGAGGGTATCCTGGATTGAAGTGCCAGACTCACGTTTGTCCGGGCGTCGACACCAGATAATCATGGAGAACTAACTGATGACTCACCACCGATCCAATCGTCGCACGTTTCTGAAACAATCTTCAGCCATCGCGAGTGGCGCCGCCGCGCCGTGGTTGTGGACTCGGCGACTGCACGCGAGTGAGCCAGCAAGCGAGCGGCTGCGCATCGGTTGTATCGGTGTGGGCGGGCGCGGGACACTCGTCGGCAACACGGCCTGCGGGCTGGGCGAAAAGGTCGCCTGCGCCGACGTAGACCGCCAACGAGCGGAGCGATTCGCCGGGGGCAAGTGTACGACCTATAGCGATTATCGTGAGCTGTTGGATCGCAAGGACATCGACGTGGTGACCGTTGGCACGCCGGACCATTGGCACACGAGGATTGTGATTGACGCGGTCAAGGCGGGCAAAGACGTGTACAGCGAAAAGCCCTTGACGCTGACCATCGACGAAGGCAAAAAGCTTTGCCAGGCGGTCAAGCAAACCGGACGTGTGGTGCAGGTGGGCACGCAGCAACGTAGCAGCGCGCAGTTCCTCATGGCCATCGCCGTCGCACAGAGTGGACGACTTGGAAAGACACTAACGGCCACGTGCTACATTGGCTCAGGGCCGACCGGCGGACCTTTCCCCACGACTGATCCGCCGCCGCATCTCGACTGGGATGTATGGCTTGGTCAATGCCCGCAGGTCCCCTATACTCCCCAACGTTGCCATGGGTCGTTTCGCTGGTGGCTGGAATACTCAGGTGGGAAACTGACGGACTGGGGAGCCCATCACTTGGACATTGCCCAGTGGGCGCTTGGGTACGACCAGTCGGGCCCGGTCGAGATCGAGGGGCGCGGTCAGTATCCGATGATCCCCGACGACTGCGATCCCGTGGACTTCCTTGCCGGCAAGACGAGAATCCCGAACGGCTTCAACACGGCCACGCAGTTTGAGGTGACGTTGACCTTCGCAAACGGCTCTCGGATGGTCGCAACCCACGGGCCTGGTAACGGCATCATGATCGAAGGCGAGAAGGGCCGGATCTACGTCAACCGCTCGCGCCTGAGCGGCAAGCCGATCGAGGAACTGACCAAGGCCGACCGCGATCGGCTGGGCGAACAGACGGTCCGGCTGTACAAAGGCAAGCCCATCGACCCGTTCGGCGTGACCACGGACGCGGCCAACACGGGCCGCGACCTGGCGACGGTCGAGCACATGCGGAACCTCTTTGCATGCGTGAAGGATCGCTCGCAGCCGGTGTCCGACGTTTTCACGCACCACCGGTCGGTCAGTTCGTGCCATCTGTGCAATATTGGCATGCTGCTGGGGCGGAAGCTCCGTTGGGATCCGGCCAAGGAGGACTTCGTCGGCGACGAGCAGGCCAGCGCCCTAGTCGCTCGGCCGCAACGGCCGCCCTACACGATCGAAGCTTAGCGGCGCGACCGGTCCTCGCCATACGCTGCCGCCGAATGTGGTGACGTACATCCGCGCCTCGTCTGACGGATCGAACGTCACGCGCTGGATGTTCGAAAACGGCAGACCGTTGAACGCTTCCCAGGTTCGGCCGTTATCCCGTGAGAGCCACAAACCCGCACCCGGAGCCCCCTCGGTGAGCGTCATGTAGATCCAGTCGTCAAACTTCGGATGAAAGTACCCGCCGAACGTCTGGCGGCCTTGGCGGCCGATGCGGTCCCAGGTCTTGCCGCCGTCCTCGGTGCGGTACAGGCCGCCCGCATCGTCCTCCCAACTCGAGTCGCAGGTACCGACGAGGATCACATCGCTGTCGTCGGGGTGAACTGTGAAGTCCTTGGGGTAAAGGAACACTCGCGAGGCGTTGACTTTGCTCCAGGTCTCTGCGCCGTCCACCGACCGGTACAGCCCCACGCCTTCACTCATGAGCGGTTTTCGGTATGCGGGACGTTTGGCGCATACGATTGCGAATAGTGTGCCGTCCGTGTGTAGAAATACGCGGTACACTCGCATGTTGTCCGGATGCCCCAGCCCATTCTTCTTCAGCGTCCAAGTCCGGCCATCGTCAGTCGACTTGTAAACGCCTTCCATGAACACGCCCGCATACAAAGTCCGCCGACCACGGGGACTCTTGGGGTCCAGGACAATCGAGGTCACCGGCTTCGCAGGGATGCCCTGCGCTTCCGGCTTCCAGGTCGCACCGAAGTCGTTCGAGACGCACACTCCTCCGGGACGGTTATGGCCATGGCGTTCGGAAATGATGTTGTCGTTGGGGATGTCGTGCACATCGGAGAACGCGCCCCACATCTTCCCCGGCGTCTCCGGGTCGAACGCAATCTCGTAGCACGTATTTCGCCACGGGGCCCAGGACTTCTTGTCCCACCATATCCACGTTTTGCCGTGGTCAAGAGACCGCGCAAAACCGACATCCGTGTAGGCTATGTAGTGACGATTCGGCTGAAACGGGTCAGAGTAGTAATGCCACGTGGTGGTGACCACCAAGCCATTGCACACCCACGCGCAACCTGGCTGAGGCTTCTGGCCCGCAGCCGGGAACGTGTGCCCATTGAACCAAGTGTCACCGCCATCGTGTGTAACATGAACCTGGCCTTTTACCAGGATCACACGCTCCGGATCGGCGTTCGAGATGGCAACCCCGAACGGTGTGTCGCCGCCCTTCCAGCATTGCCCGGTCGAGGCGGTGACGTAGTTCGGTGCAACGTTGTAGCGTTCGAAACGCGGGTCCATGAAGTACGTGTCGCGCCACGTCTCGCCTCCGTCGTCGCTGCGATAGACCGTATCGTGGTGAGGCGGATGGAAGCCGGTACTGGTATTCAAGGCGTACACCATCAGCGGCTTTGTGTCCGTAGTGAGGAGCTGTTTGTATTGCGCAATGGAACCGTAGGCCCACGGATCGGCCTTCTCCGTTTCAGTATTGATGCCCCGGCTCATCGCCGGCTGCCACGTCTCGCCGCGATCGCGGGAACGGTAGATGCCGCCTTGGAACACACGGTTTTCGCTCTTGCTATGTACGGCGCAGTACAACATGGTGATGTTGCCTGCCGCATCCGAACCGCCCGCAAATCCTTGGATCTCCTTCCACGGTAACCCTTTGGTCTTTTCCGCCCAGGTCCGCCCGCCGTCGTCGGAGCGCCAAATACCCTTGTCCGTGGCAGCGAACATGGCTTGGCCTTGGTGTGTCCGGTCAAAATGGAAACCGATCACCTGGCCGCCTGGGCCATCGCATGGCCTCCACGTCGTGCCCGCGTCGCGCGATAGCCAACATTGGTCATTGCGCGTGCCGATCAGCATGACGTCGGGATCGTTGGGATTGATCGCGATTCCACCAAAGGGACCTTCTCTCAGATCTCCGATGGGCGAGAACGTCTTGCCACGATCGCGGCTGATCCGGAGTTGTCCACTCGATGAGGCATAGATGACATCCGGGTCAGACGGGTGAAAGGCCGGCCGACACCTCGTGTCGGATCGGAGTTGAGCCTGGTTGATCATTCGCCAGTTGCGCCCCCCATCCTCGGAAATATACGCGGCGCTCATATCGCAGTTCAGCATCATCAGATTTCGGTCCACAGGCGAAACAGCCGGCGAGAACATGCCACCCCCGCCCGACAAACCGACTGGCTCCCAGGCGATCTGCCCAGTCGCCGTCTGGAAGGAATACGTCAACAGAACCAGAGGCAGCATCAGCCCCAAGCACTTTGCAGTAATCAACCACGCGCGGTATTCCATGTTCATCTCCCTGGCTTTGGTAGTAATCTGAAGGGAATCCGAAACTCGTGCGGACCGGCCCATTTTCCCCGATTCACCATGATCACAAATGAAGACCGGCTTGGCGAGCCGACTGACCACCATGGAATCTGGCCACACATAACAAAACTGGCGCTCTGTCCGGTTCAAAACGGAAGGCAAGCCCGTTATCATCGCGGCACGAACACACTAGCCGAGAAGGAGAGAGGATGTCCGAATCGAAGAATGTCAGTCGTCGTGATTTCTTGAATCAATCGCTGGCCGCCGCTGGCGCGGCCGGTGTCGCGGGCATCGGCGCGGAAAGCGTCGCCGGGGCGGCTCAGGCGGACGCGAAAGCCGCGACTCCATCGCCTTCGACCGACGATGAAGCGATCCCGTGCGGCAGGATCGGCAACGCAAAGATAAGCCGATTGCTTCTTGGCGGCAATCTCATTTCCGGGTACATGCACGCGCGGGACCTGAAGTATGTTAACCCCCTGTTTCGCGCCTACGCAAACGAGGAGAAGATCCTGGAGACACTGAAGGTCGCTGAAGAGCACGGGGTCAATACGGTATTCGAGAGCGGAGCCAACTTTATCGAGCGGTACAATCGCGAGTGCGGCGGACACATGCAGTTCATCCCGCATATCCGAGTCGACGCGGGCCAGAGCGAGAGTAGTCTGAAGGAGCACATCCAGAAGCAGGTCGATTCCGGTGCGGTTGCCTTGTATGTGTGGGGAGTGGCGGCGGACCGCTTGGTGCAGGCCGGGGCGGTCGACAGTATTGGCAAAGCTGTGGAGTTGGCCAAGAAGCACGACCTTCCGGTCGGCGTCGGCGGTCACTCGCTTCTAGTGCCGGTGGCCTGCGAGAAGCACCAGGTGCCCTGCGACTTCTACGTCAAAACGCTGCACAGCGACGACTACCCTTCAGCCACTCCGAAAGAGTCTCGCAAGGAGTTCGTCTGGCTGGACGGCGGCGAGGGCTGGTACGACAACATGTGGTGTATCAACCCGGAAGAGACCATCGAATTCATGAAGAACGTGACCAAGCCGTGGCTGGCGTTCAAAGTGCTGGCCGCTGGTGCCTTCTACCCGCGAGACGGATTCAAGTACGCATTCAAAGGCGGAGCGGACTTCATCGCCGTGGGAATGTTCGACTTTCAAATCGACCAGAACTGCGAGCAGGTTCGCAAGGAGATCCGCCGCGCACAGGACCGAGAGCGCCCCTGGCGGGCATAGGTCACGTCAGAGCCACTCGATGTGGCCTTCCATTTCTTCCTGGGTGAGGCATTCGTGTATCAGGACGAGACTTCGCACCATTTGTCCAATCGAACGTGACTCTGTGTGGCAATAGACGATTCCCGCATGGGGAGTGCCGGCTGCGTGAAGTCTCAGAAAATCGGCGTCGTGTGTTGCGATGACCCGACGCTCAGCAAGCGCAAAAGCGAGATGATCTTCGTCCGCAGCAGAAAGAAGGTTGGCATCGCCGGCAGTCGTGACGTCGATACCGCGATTCCGCAGTGCTCGCGCGACTGCCTCGTCAACGTTTTCGTCAAGATGGAACCGAATCATTTCTGGTATCCGTCCCGGCCAACGTTTCTGTCAGTTTTGTGGGGGTCTTCGCCCGCAATTCATCTGCGAATCGTTTGTCTGCGTCAATGTGCTTCCGAATCTCCTCGCGATGGTCGAAAAAATATGCCAGGGCGGCATGTACATCGGCCAACGAGAGTTCAGGGAAGCGGGCAACAATCTCGTCGGGAGTTTGCCCCTGACACTCATGCCAGACGGCTACGTCCTGGACCCGGATTCGGTGACCGGCAATCCGCGGTCTGCCACCGCATACTCCTGGAGTTATCTCGATATGTTCGGCGATCGTCGACTCCATGGTTCGCGTCCACCTCCAATCCAATTTCTCCAAAGTCATAACTGTGTGTGGTATTGAGGAGCTACCTCCATCATGCCACTACTGAAGCCCAGGCAAAGGTATGGCCTCGCCTGCCAACTGGGCTCGCTGTTCGGCCTTGTCGTAGGTGCCGTAGAACGGTGAATTGCCGTCGAGCCAGATGTAGAGCCGCAGGCGATCGGCGGCAGAGAGTTTCATCTTGTCCGAGTGGTCGGCATCGTCGAGAATTCTTGTCAAGGGGCTTTGGTCCGTTCCCGTTTCTCCCGGACGAGTGGCAGTCGTCTGAATGCCTTCGCCCAGCCACGAGTGCCAACGGACGTAGGGCATCAGGCTGTTGTATGATCGCGTGTAGGTCCCTGCCGGCTCGCCGCTGAGGATCAGAGGGCTCTTTCCTGGCCGATCGCTTCCGTCATGACATCCGACGCAGTGCCGGTCCAGCACTGGCTGAACGAGCCGCGGATAGCTGAATGGCCGTGTGCCGTCCGGACCGGGTTGGATCTTCGACGGCAAACGCGTCGATGCCAGCGTCTCGCGAGACGGAGGCGGCGTGCCCGGACGCTCGTGACATCCCACGCAGCCGCGACGTTCACCGGGCTGAAGGTAAGTGAGGCTCCGCATAGTCTGCACTGCACGCCCCGCCTCGTCCACCGCTTGGAAGTACAACGGCTTTCCAGCCGGCGCCCGGAAATAGGCCGACCCATCGGACTCGACCGGCACCGTGCCCAACAGCATGCGGGCACCGGCCTGGCGAGCGTATCCAATCGGCGGTTGGTCGGCCGTATGCGTTGTCTTGGGCAGCAGTTGAAACACACGCAACTGGCGCACCGGCCGAGCGTCTGGCAACTCGATCAGGCTCCAGTTGACGTCAGACAGAAAGAACTCGCCCTCGTCTTCGAGTTCCGCGTCCGGTGAATTGGGAATCACCGGGGGAGCCGTTCGCGGCGCGAGTGGAATCGCGCCCACGCAGGAAATTCCCTCTTCGCGGTAGAGCAATTCCAGGTTGCCGAAACGATCGAGGTAGTACAACCCCAACTCGCCGTCTCGCTTGACTCGTGGGCCCCAACCCGGCAATGGGTCGAAGCTAAACGACACCAGGAAGTAATCCTCTGAAAGCGGCCAAGGGCTGTGAAAGAAGCTCTCGGGCCATCCGGGAGCCTCGGGAAAGCAAACTTCGGGCGTGAGCACCTCCAGGCAATCGAAACGGTCCTCGCCTGTGTCCGGGTCCAATTTCACCCGCGCCGGATCCAGAACCACCAGCGAACCGCCGATCGGCGAATGATGAGCTCCGGCCACGAACACGATCCGGTTGGATCCGGGGATCGCCCGAGGCTGAAAGCAAGCGCTGATTTGTTTGGTGTAGTTGCCGAACAGAATCTGGGGGTTGCTGCCGTCCGGATTGCTGACCCACAGGCCATGAAAGTGGGCCGCGGAACGATCGACGTAGTCCCATCGCGAATAGACAATCCTGCCGTCGGCCAACACCGATGGATTCCATTCGTTGGTCTCGTGCAGCGAAACCGTGCGCACATTGTCTCCCGACGCATCCATGCGGTGCAGCGTGTAAGTGGGTACGGGCTCGTAGTTACCGCCGCAACGGCAGAACCCACCTCGCCGGGTCGATAGAAACGCGATGTCGCCGCCAGGTAAAGGGCAAGGGTCGAAATCGTCCTCCGGGCCATCGGTCAATTGGCGAAGGTTGCCACCATCTGTGTCCATGGCGAAGATGTTGAACGTGCACCTTTCGGGCGAATAGTAATTCAGATCCGCCGGCACCGAAGCCGCAGGTTTCAGAAGTGTCCAATCACCCGCTTGTCGGGCATCGCTGCGATCGGCCACCTCAGCAAAGGCGAAGTAGGCGGTCCGAGCGTCGAACGACAAGGCCAGCGTCGCGTAGTTGCCCCGCGGCAGACAATCGCCTGTCAGATCACGCACTTTCAGCGACCGGCCGGGATCCTCCAGAACGCAGACACCTCCGCCTGCCATGCCAACGTAGTTGTAGTAGTACCCCACGAATTCATGGAGCATCTGGAAAACGAAACGTCGACGTTTCAAGAACACGATCTTCCTGGATGCCAGCAACGGGTTTTTCAAGGCCATATTTCGCGCCGCGGACCGGACTTCACAGTAAAGGGCCAGCCGGGCCGGGCCATCCAACGATTCGACGCGGTCCACCTTCTGCTGAAACTGCGCAAGAGCGTCGACCTCTGCACGGAGATCTGGGGGATTCCGCATCTGCAGAAGATCGTCCCTCAGTCGCTCCGCCCGCTTCAGCACGTCCCGAACGGCTTCGGGAGAATCGGGAGTCCGGCCCAGTCGACGTTCCTGAGCCGTCCAGTCAGCTTCGACCATGACCTGCAAATCATCAGCAGTCGCGGCTGTCATCGCCGCAGTGTTGACAACAGCCCCGACTACAATCAGTGCGGCGAGCATCAGTTTGCTGACATATTGCATCTTCCGTTCCTTTCACCTGTCTTACATTCCCTAACGCCTGTTTTTCGGTCTAGATGGTAACGTAGCGGCTGTGAGTCCATTTGCTAGATAGTAAACTCGCGGCTAAGATAGTTCGATACATGATACAAGATGTGCGACGGTCGTGACGGCAACCGACTGCCGTGTCCTGTCCCCTATTTTAGTCACTCCCAGGGCTCCATCTATGGTTGTTTCGACACGTCCTCTATGCCACAGCCGGTTCAAAAGGTCCGTAGCCGCGGGCTGCCAGCCTGCGAATCGACACGCTGGCAGCTTGTCGCTGCGGAAGCATCGCTTGCCCACGCGGTCGGGGTCTATCCTGCTGATCGTAATTGTTCTGCTGGTCGTGCTTGTTGGTATTGGCGCGGTGGCGTGGTTCTACTTCAGTCGCGACCAAGAGGCGACTGCGGAGAATATCCTTCTGACACCCGTTTTCCGTGGCCCCTACGAGCACATCGTTCTGGAACAGGGACAAGTGGAGAGCTCGAGCAACGTCGAGATCCGCTGCGAGGTGAAGTCGCGGTCCGGCGGAGGAACGGAAATCATATCGGTGGTTGACGAGGGAACGAACGTCAAAAAGGGCGATAAACTTGTAGAGCTCGATAAATCAGCGCTGGATCAGGACCTGGTGCAGCAACAAATCGTCTGCAATACCAGCCACGCGTTGGTGGTTCAAGCGGAAAACACGCTTCAGGCCGCCGAGATTTCCAGAATCGAGTACCTGGAGGGGACGTTCAGGCAGGAAGAGCAGACGATTCTGAGTGAGATCTTTGTGGCCGAAGAGAACCTTCGCCGAGCCCAACTCTCTTTCCAATCCACCGAACGGTTGGCGGCCAAAGGCATCGTCACGGCGTTACAGTTGGAAGGCGACCAGTTCGCCGTGGACAAGGCCAAGAACGAGCTGGAGGTGGGGCAGACCAAGTTGGAGGTTCTGCGTAAGTACACCAGGGAGAAAACGGTCAAGCAGTTTGATAGTGACATCGCCACGGCCAAAGCCAGGTGGGAGGCGGAGAAGAAGAGTGACCAGTTGGAGGACCAAAAACTGAAAGAGATCGAAGAGCAGATCGAGAAGTGCACGATCTTCGCCCCGGAAGACGGCCAGGTTGTCTATGCGAGCGACCACAACCGCTGGGGCGGCTCGGAATTCGTCGT
>JACKQG010003422.1_pt1 | contig 19487 bp, 23 predicted proteins | sample 8237621 | NCBI WGS metagenome assembly JACKQG01 (sample SAMN15677084, study PRJNA649215) | marine metagenome | biome: marine; feature: Black Sea; material: saline water; isolation source: suspended particulate matter (SPM) from the Black Sea western gyre | collected 2013-06-09/2013-06-10 | depth... | reverse complement strand
TAATGCCGATCAAAATAATCAGAATTCTTTGATTAATTTAGCGCGGAAATCCACAGCGGTCGCGAGGTGCCAGGACACCATGGCTCTTTCCTTGCGTATCTTTATGAAACAGTATCAGCTTTCGGTACGGTCGGGTTGTCCATGGGCGTGACGTCGGAGCTAAGCGTCTGGGGAAAATTTTGGATCATTTTCATGATGATCATCGGACGGGTGGGAGTACTTACCTTCTCCTACATTATCGTCGGGACCGGGACAACCAATGGTGTTGAATACTCCGAAGAGAATCTCATGATCGGATAAAAGGAGACAATCATGAAAAGGTTTGCAGTAATAGGAATTGGAAAATTTGGTTTTCACGCAGCCAAGGCTTTGTATGAAGATGGTAATGAGGTTGTGGCCATCGATTCGGACAAGGTCCGGGTGCAAGCGATAGATCCCTATTCCACGGAAGCAATCGTGCTGAATGCCACGGATAAGGATGCCCTGAAAGCTCTGGGGCTGGAAAACATGGATGAGGTCATTGTTTCAACCGGAACAAAGATTGGCATCAGCATCCTGATTTGTTTGTATCTGCAGGAAATAGGGATCAAACAGATCCTCGCCAAAGCCTTGGATGAGGATCATGAAAAGATCCTTAAGCGTGTCGGAGCCACGGAAATTATTCATCCGGAACGCGACATGGCCTTGCGAGTGTCGCGTGGGCTGTCCCGGCCCAATATGTTGGACTTCATCCCCTTGGCAGAGAATTTCGATTTGGTCCAGGTCGGCCCTCCCAGGGAATTCATTGGCAAGAGTCTCAAGGAATTGAATCTGCGCGCCAAGTACAACGTACATATTATCGCCATTAAAGAACTGGTCCCGGAAAACTTCCTTCTGGTACCACCGGCAAGCTTTGTTATAAAAGACAGCGACATATTGGTTATGCTGGGCAAATCCCAGGACATCAAAAACATAAAAGCCTTGAAATAAGCATATTGAAATGTCTTTGGAAACCTATGTTGATATCGTTCTCGTTTATCGATAGCAGTTTGCTGTTTTAAACGCATAGAAATGTGGAGGCTTGCGAATTGACAGCCGGGTAGATAAAGGGCATAAAGAAGGTTGCGTTCGGGAAGCTATGCGGAAAAAAATACAAAAAACATATCATTAAATTTATCAGAGTGATCAGCTATGTTAACAGCATACAAAGTAAAAAACAATTATCTATCGCCAATAGTTTGTGCAGCTTTTACAAGAGCTTAAAGAGACCAGGTCCGATGAATAGGAGGAATATATGTTTGGAATTGGAATGCCGGAACTAATTGTCATTCTGGTAATTGCCCTGATAATTTTTGGAGCTGGCAAACTCCCGGAAATAGGAGCAGGAATGGGTAAGGCCATCCGGAACTTCAAGAGCGCCACCGACGAGCATGAGAAAAATGAGAAAAAAGATGCTGAAAAGCTTGAAGAAAAATAACAGGGTTACAGAGTCGGCAAGCTAAAATAATCTTACAGTTGCAGGGGCTCGTAAAAGAGATCTTCAGCCTTGATCGATGCTGGATGCGTGGTAGCGATAATAACCGCTGGATCTCTGCTGCCATGGGCTTGACCATCCAGATGCATCAGTTAAAAGCATATAGAAAAAATCGCTCAACTTGGTATATTAAAGATGAGGTGCTCGGATAAATACCCCGACCCCTCAAATAAATAAAATCTCTTCATCCCCCCTACTATCACTCCCTAAACACATCATCACTGAACCCTTATGGGATTTATCATGGCTATTGGTTTTTTCAAGAAAGTTGGACCTATATTATTATACACTATTACTATGCTATTAATGCCGTTGAGGGAGGGTTCCGGATCCAGTTTGCCGTTGGCATACTGCTTTTTCCAGATATAAAGTTGACCAGAGGCAATGTTGTAACGCCTGCACAGCTCGGCAGGTCCGGCAGTCTCACTGAGAAGTTGCTCAACAACAGATCTTTTAAAATCTTGAGTGAACCTTCTTCGTTTCATAATAGGTTCCTTTCGCCTCCCTTTGGGAGGCTGTGACCCTCTCTTAACACTCAACTACTTTTTATGCAATCGGATGGGTTCACTCCATGGCAAACACTGAGACTCTGTCAAATTGAGCACAAAATTCGATTTAAAGGCACTTGGTAGTATAGCCATGCAACCATGATGGGTGTTAAGCAATTCAGCTCGTGCATTTTGTGGGAAAAAGGCACGGTCATGCATGTTCATCACAGTTTCCATGTTTTTTTTAAGTCTGCTAATTTGTCTGCAAACTCATCTTGGATCTCTCCGGAAGCAATTTCAACCATTGCTTCGGAAACCATTGCCAAACGTGGAGAAAATATCGATTTTTTTAATAAAATATCACCCTTTGGTGAAATAACGGTGATGATGATCAATGCAATTGCAACAATGAGAATGCCCTTAAATGTACCCATTGTCGCTCCCAGAAAATGATCAGGCCAGCCCGAGGGCTCTATTTTAAGAAAATATCGGATAATGGCGCCTAAAATGATAATAATAATGTAAATTTCACAAAAGACGATCAGAAAACTCAAGGCCTTAAACGTTACGGTATTCGATATTACACTTGATAAAAACCTTTCTATTTTCATAGAATAATTGAAAGCCGCAAATGTCCCGAGGTAAAAACCTGATATTGAAAATAATTCCTTGAAAGGCCCTCTGATAATACCTGCAATCAGGCAACCGCCTACGGTAATCAGTATGGCTATATCAAAAAGATTCACAGTACCTCACTGATAGACTCCGAATTTCTCCCTGTACTCTACGATTTAAAACAATCGGCAATATTAAAAAAGCCTTCACAGGTTTCAGCCAACTTATCTTCTTCACTAACCTTAATTCTAAACTTTTGTCCGGTTTTCTCCATTTGTTCTATTCTGAAAAACAGACAATAACCTATATGCCCGGTTGATGCAGAGGGAGTGTTAACGAAGAAACCGCATTTTTTGCAGCTTTGAGCCATTAATCCTCTCTCGCAAAGCACATCAATCAGCCTCATCAACATTTAGGGAGTTTTGATTCCCCATTTTTTTTAGTTTTGACCCCGATCTCTTTTTCAGGCAAGTTTTATCTTCTCTGACGATGGCACAGAATTTGGGATTATGAAGCTCTTTAAAGTTATCGTAATTATAGAGAAGGTATTCAGGATATTTTTTCGACACTAATTTGTTGTCTCCTTAATGATTGTTATGTGTTTCAATGGAACGCGACCTTTTGCCGAAACAATCAACTCCTCTATGATATCTCTAATACACACCGAATCTTTCAGGAACCTTTCTACAATATTACAATGTTGAAAGACTTTATAGTATCTTTCTGGCTATATAAAAGTGCAGGATTATCAGATTGTTGATTTTACTCGCAATATTAATAATGGAAGATTGAATTTGTATTCCATAGCTTTTAAAAAAATACTTGTCCCGCTAAATAAAGTTTTATTAATATGCTGCTATTCGAATTCTGATTAGGCAAATATCAATACGGAGGAGGGACGCTTCGGAAGGGATAAACCATGTTTGTTGATCGCACACGACTTCTTATAGACAATACAAAAAAACTTCTCAGACGAGGAGCCACTGGTCACCTCAACAGGATAATCAGCAAAACCCACCCGGCAGATTTGGCCGGCGTATTCCATGTTCTTTCACTGAGCGAGCAGAAAACCTTTTTTGATCTTTTCGACAGTGTTGAAAAAAAGGCCATGCTCTTCAGTGAGCTTAAACACGCAATAGTCCTGAGCCTGATCGAAGCTGAACCGGACGAAAAAGTTGCAGAGGTCCTTGAACAGATGTCAGGCGATGATGTAGCCGACCTTCTTGGAAAAATTTCTGATGCACGTGCCAAGATCCTTCTGGACCTGATGACAAAGAAAAGCTCCGAGGCGGTCGAGGGGTTGCTCGGCTACGACCCCAAAACCGCCGGCGGTATCATGATAACGGACTTTATTGCCTTAAAGAAAGAGACTACGGCAAAAGAAGCCGTTGAAGCTTTGCAGAAGGAGTACGTCGATATTGAAATGCCGTTCTATCTGTATGTGGTTGACGATTTTGGTCATCTTATCGGTGTTATATCTTTGAGACAACTGGTCGTTGTTCATCCCGACAAAAAACTCAAATCGATTATGGACACCGACGTAGTGAACGTCCAGACCGACACGGATCAGGAAGAAGTCGCCCGAATCGTTGCCCACTACAACATTCTGGCAGTGCCTGTAGTAGACGAGAACAAGATATTGGTTGGAATTGTTACGGTAGATGATGTCATTGATATCATCCACGAGGAAGCCACAGAGGATATCTTGAAAATGGCCGGGGGCGGAGATGTGGAATACATTGAAGCCCAACCCATCTTTAAAAGAATCCGCAGACGTTTGCCGTGGCTTTTGGCCAGTTGGATCGGGGGCATTATTGCCTGCTATGTTGTTGCCCATTTTGAACAAAGTCTAAATAAGCTCGTCTATCTGGCCACCTTTATGCCGATTATTATGGGGATGGGCGGTAACGTCGGGACCCAAACTTCCGCCAGCATCATGCGGGGATTAGCGACCGGCCGGATCGATATCAGCCAAACATGGCGCATTATCCTCAAAGAGCTCACGATTGGGTTCTGCCTCGGCTTTTTTTATGGTGTAATGCTTTCACTGTTTGCACAGTTCAAATATGGATTTGAACTGTGGGGGCTTGGATTAGTGGTAGGATTTGCCATGATATGTTCCATGACGTTGGCCGCTACTTTGGCTTCAAGTATTCCTCTGGTGTTTTACCGTTTTCGGATTGATCCCGCTGTCGCTACCGGACCCTTTGTCACAACCTTTACCGATATCCTGAGTGTGTTTTTCTACTTTAAGATCGCAACGCTGCTGCTTCATCTATAATCCTTTATAGTCCTTGGCATTTGATATTTGGACATAATAAAAACCGCTGAGCCGTTCACCCAATTCAACAACCCCCAACAAATCACAAACCCGAAAATTTCAATACATTCAATAGAGGTTCCAGCTTTTTTTCATACTTTTTCCAGAGCCCGACTGAACTGCTATATATGGGCCGCCGGACCTGTGCTGTACTTACAGTTCTAACGGGCCTGACTGTTTTATGGAAAACTAAACAGGCTTCATCCCATGGCAGTTCACAATATTCAAGCAATCTTCTTGTTTCCCCCTCTTGATCTCTAATAATCTCTTCGTACTGAATATCGAAGATATAACCAGGAAGTTTGCTGTGCCAATGTTCCATGAGTTCATGATAGAGTTTGTAATATTCCCCTATCTCACTTAGATCATGGGCAAACTTGTTTTCTTCAACAAAATAATTCTTGAACACCGATAAGCAAGTATCCCTGGGATCGCGCTTACAGTGAACAATTTTGGCATTGGGCAAAATAAGTCTGATTATTCCGATACATAGAAAATTAAATAACATCTTGTCCGTTATGTTCTTGGCGCTGACTGAATGCTGTCTGAGTTCTTTGATATAATCGGCGCCCAACTTTTCTAGATTTTCGGAAGTTAGTCTTTCCACACAATGGGGGAATTGGGTACCTACCAGTTTTTCGCAAGAATCTATGACAGTTCGTTTGAAATCTTTTAACTCACCGGCACCATGGACCTGGGGGTGGCTGGCAAGAATCTGTTCAACAAGAGTTGAACCTGAACGCAGCATACCGATGATGAAAATGGGGGTGTTGTCACCAAAACCGGAGCCGGTATGTCTTTGGAATAACTGATCGTCAAAGACGTTTATCAGGTTGTTAAAGGCTTCCCTGCCCTCAAAAACATTATAAATGTAGGTATTTCTTTTAAGCCTGTTTCCTTCTAAAATGAAGTTGAAGGCTTTTTCATATTCCCCTAAATCCTCGAAGGCTTTTCCCAGACCAAATGCCAGATACATCCTTTGTTCGTCGGTTATGTCCGATTTGCTGTGTAAGGCCACCATTGCCTGTATTTCATGGTCATATTCTTTATGTTGTTTGAGGTTTGCCAAATAGCGATGCGCCTCTGCATAATTGGGTTTGATATTCAGTGCTTTGCGAAAAGAGGCCAGTGCATCATCCAGTCGGCCCTGGTCTTGGAGTACAACTCCCAGATTGGTATGCGCCCATGCATAATCGGATTTGATTTTTAGTGCTCTGCCATAAGACGCCACCGCATCGTCCAGTCTGCCCTGCTCTTTGAGTATATTGCCCAGATTGTTATGCGCCTCTGCATAATTGGGTTTGATATTCAGTGCTCTGCGATAAGAGGCCATCGCATCATCCAATCGGCCCTGCTTACTGAGTGCATTACCGAGATTGTTATGCGAATCTGCATAATCGGACTTGATACTCAGCGCTCTGTGATAAGATGCCACTGCATCGTCTAACTTGCCCTGTTCTTGAAGTGCATTACCGAGATTGTTATGCGCTTCTGCATAATCGGGTTTGATACTCAGCGCTCTGCGATAAGACACCACTGCATCGTCCAGTCTGCTTTGCTTCTTGAGTACATTGCCGAGATTGTTATAGTAAATCGGTTGATTAGAATCTTTCTCTATTGCCTTTGAAATCAACTGAACTGCGATCTCGTTTCTTCCTGCTTGATGTTCAATCACACCGAGAAGATGATTGACATCCGCGTTTTCCGGTTCCCTCTGGAGGATATGCCGGTAGATACGTTCAGCATGTTGTAATCGACCTGCTTGATGATAGGCAAGTGCTTGCTGTAACAGTGTAGTATTTGAGTTGATGGTCTGGTTTGCCGTATTCGTTTTATCTTTGTGCTTATACCGGAGACTTTTCTTTTTCCTCCTCCTTTCTAGTTTCTCCCTGTATCTACGTTCTAATCTATTCATTTTTTCTCCTATACGGTCTTGTTGCGACGGACTTTGTTCTTTTTGGGTTGAAGAGCGTGCTCCAAAACGGTTGAAAATGAGGTTGCGGAGCCAGTAGAATTTTTGAGTATAACAGGAGAAACTTTCAGGAAGATTACATGAAGATTACAATTTTGAAAGGTTTTGATATTTTAAGGCTTTCCGACTGCGGAATCAGGTCTCTGCCTGTGAGAATACATACCACAATCAGCAAAAACAAAAGTATGCCGAAGAAAAGGTTTGGAATGCTATGAGTAAGTTGATCCCATGCCGTTGCTTTTTTTAATTCTTCCCAAAATTTACAGAGTCTCTGGTCAGCTGCTTGGTGGTCGCCGTTGAAAAAAAACTGCAAGGAGCAGCGCATAGATAACACAAACGCCAAAAAACTCTATCCAATTGATCTTCCAGGCAAAAAGATCAATGGTTTTGACCCAAATGCCGCCGGCCCAAGAGGATAGAAGGACAATTAAAAAAATCAGAAAAAGGTCTGTTTGCATAGCTATCTTCCGTCTTGCAATAGCAAATATGGCAGTCAGCAGAACAGCAAATATTAAAGCAAAGAGCACCTTCGATGCAAACATGGTTTTTGCTCCCTTTTAAAAAAGACAGTTGCCTTACTCACTTCCATTAAGTCTGTGAAACTGCCGGGTGACTGCGATGTTCTATCTGACTCTCTCCGGGGTACTGGTCTCCCTTACAAACGTGATCACCAAAAACAAGTCCTTTTGCATTTTCTTTTTGTCCCAAGGACTTTTAGTAATAACAGGATCACTTGAGGCCAGAAAACTTTTAATAGCTGTTTTTAATTTTATGTCGATTTTAAGTTTTTCAACCCCTATAAGCAGTTCTTCCGTGGGCATCTCCAGGGCGTCGATACCGAATCTGCCGTGAAAATATTCCCGCAATATAGCGGAAAGCTGAAAATAAAAGTCCTTGCCGCCGCCGGAGTTGCCGATCAGTGCTTGCAAACGCCTGAACGCCTTCACATCCGGGGAAAGGGAGTTATTTGTATCCAGAAGTTTATTTTTGCGCTTTTTCCAGCAAATAAAACCGGCCGCCAAAAGGCCCAGCAGCAAAACGCCTCCCAATCCAAAAGACAGGTACTGATGAATAATTGGATCCATGCCGATATTTCCCTGAGACTTGATATTCCGGATTCCTTTTATTTGTCGTAAGAAATTGGCTATCTGTTTTTTAAATTTCTTGTTGACCCTCAAATTATTTGGTCAGCTTGACCACTACAAAGCCGGCATTTATTCGCCGGATAAAAAGTTGAACTGATTTTCCCGACTCAACTTTTTTTATGGCTTCACGATAATCCTTTACGGTTTCAATAACCTGGTGGTTGACCTCCTTTATAAGGTCACCGGGCCGGAGGCCGGCTTTAGAAGCCTTGCTGCCCGGTTCAACGCTCAATATAATTACACCTTCGGTCTCTTCCAGGTTAAACCGGCGGGCGATTTCCGGTGTTAATTTAGAGATATAAAGACCGAGTGCATCCTCTTGCCGCGCCGGCCGGTTGCTGGAAGCAAGGGCCGTATCATCCCTTTTGGCTATTGTTACCGTGAATGTTTTTTTTCTGCCGTTTCGCAATACCTTAATCTTAGTGGTCTTGCCGACGGGAATACCTGCAATCCGTTTTGTCAGGTCCCGGCTGGACTCAACCTCCTCTCCATCAACTTTAAGAATAATATCCCCCGGTTTGATGCCGGCCTTTTCGGCAGGATTGCCCTTGAACACCTCTGCCACCAGTACGCCGCGTTTGTCCTTGATACCGTGGTAATCGGACATCTCCTCGGTAATATCCTGAATACCCACGCCGAGGCCAGCCCCGGGTCACTTCCCCATCCTCTTTGAGTTGTTCAAGCACTGTTTTGGCGATGTTTACGGGATTGATGGATGCGTCGGTCTGGATAAAATCGTCATAGGGACCGGAGCCGATAACGCGTCCTTTGGCGCTGACGATGCCGGCAGTTACAGTGTGCTCCAATCCAAACGGACTTCCTATGGCCACTACCCACTGGCCCACTTTTAGATCATCGGAATCGCCCAGGTCGGCCACCGGCAGATCGTCTTCGGCATTTATCTTGATCAGGGCCAGATCCGTGTTGAGATCGCGCCCCACAATTTCAGCGTCAAACTCCTTGCCGTTGTTCAGCTTGACCTCAATTTCGTCCGCGTCCTGGATGACATGATTGTTGGTTACGATATAGCCGTCTTTGTCAATAATGAACCCGGAACCGAGGCTGCGTTGTTTGAATTCCCGCTGGGGCCTATCGCCGAAAAAGCGTTCGAAAAAATCGTTGAAAGGATGGCTTTCTCCCCAGGGATGCTGAAAAAAGTGTCGAAACACCGGACCACCGCCGGTGATGGTCTTGACCGTCCGGATGTTAACCACGGCAGGGCTGACCTTTTCAGCCAGACGGATAAAACTCTCCGAAGGCAAAAACTTGCTCGACTCTGCCTGTATACTTGCCGGCTGGAAGAAAATCGAAACCGCCGGGAACACGATAAAAACTAATATCGCCGCAACAATCGATGTTTTCCGGCAAATATACTTTCTGTAATCATTTACTTGCATAATAAATACCCTCCTAATATCTATATGCCCAACATCCAGTGGCTTAACATCATACCTGCGACAAAGCCTATGACTATGCCCGCGGCTATTCCGATAACAAAAGAAATAATGATGGATTCAATGGTATAAATTTGCCTGAAACCTATTAAACTTTATGCATGACGAAATTGATCTGCACGCGCAAGTTCTGCCCAGCTTATTGGTTCAATACAACGGTGCTGGAAAGCTTATCGATCCATCCTTCGTAAATGACCAGTTCCGGATGACTGTCCAGCGTGTGAAAGTTTGTTACCGAAACGCCGTTTTCCCTGGCAATTCCTTGGTCGAAAATCCGAAGATTGAAAATATTCTGCTCGTCCTGCCTCGGAATTTCCACACTTTTGAGACGACTTGCCCATTGCGGATTGTGTCCCAATATCACGGTTATGTATCTGACAACCGGAGCCGGCAATGGCTTGGGGTTAGGAAGCGTTTTCCCTTTGGGATGATAAGGTGACGTGTTATCCTGAGATTTTTGTTTAAAAGGCCAACTCACAGCTACCTCCTTTAAAGATTATCCCTTTAAAATTAGGTTTACAGGGCCAGCCAATACGCCACCCCTATGTAAATAAAAAAGCATGATGCAAAAAACATCCCTTCAACCCTTTGAATTCTGAAGCCGGATCTTGCGAATACAAGCAACAATACTGTCAGAATCAGCATGACGGGAAACTCGAACCGGTTTAAGCGGCCGTCAATCTGCACCGGGTTTAAGATCCCGACCAGTCCCATAACCAGGCATATGTTAAACAGATTGCTTCCCACCACATTGCCGATGGAAATGTCGCTTTCCCCCTTGGCAACGGCCACTACCGAAGTGGCCAGTTCAGGCAAAGATGTGCCCAGCGCCACAATGGTAAGGCCGATCAGGACTTCACTGAGACCGAATTTCCTTGCAATGGCAATTGCTGAAACAACCATCATATCAGCACCTTTTGCCAGGCACGCCAGACCCAGCACGACTAAAACCACGTTCAGGGTATACCTTCGGCCAGATGTTTCCTGACGCTTCACCTGTCCGCCTTTTCCCTCTTTTGCCGTCAGGATGCTGTAAAAGAGAAAAACAACGAGCATCGCAAGCAGGATGGAGCCGTCAACTCGATCCAACCGGCCGTCTAAGCATAATATCCAGAACAGAAAAGAGACACCGATCAGATAGGGGAGCTCCCTGCTTAAAAACTTTTTATCCACTTCAAGGGGCCTTACCATTGCACTTAAACCTAATATCAGGGCTATGTTGATAATGTTGCTTCCGATAATGTTGCCTACGGAAACACCGCTTGAGCCTTTGGCTGCTGCCACCAGGCTCACCAGGAGTTCCGGCGCGGATGTGCCAAGCGCCACCACCGTCAGCCCGACGATGATCGGTCGGATGGAAAACGAAAGGGCCAGGGATGACGCGCCCCTGACCAGCCAGTCCGAGCCCACGTAAAGCAGCAGCAAACCGACAAAAAGAAGAAAAATGTTCATGCGTGAAATGTTTTAAATGTCTAAAAGGTTTCGGTCTGTAATAGAAATTTTGCAATAACCAGGAAAAAGCCTCTGCCGTCTGGTACCGAACTTATTTAGTTCTTTATACCTGTGTATGATTGCTGCAATCTTTCATGAATATTACAATTTGGAAAGGTTGTTTGCTGGGCTTGACATTATCACCATCTAATTTTTAAATTATCTATAAGATAAAATATTGGAAAGGGAAGGGTTTGGGGATGTTAGTTTCTACAATAGTCTTTGTGGTCTTAGCTATTGGCCTGTTTGCCATTATATGGATGGTTTTTAAACCGATTGTAAAGGAATTGAACGAGAATTATAAACCGGCGATAAATACGCAGAAAAGAGAGCCGGAAATTAATAAGGATACTCATCAGAAACCCCACAAAAAAAATCAGTCTCTATCTTGAACCGCCATTGGAGAAAGCATGGTTGGGCAGATTTTTACTGTACGGGCGATCTTTTTTATTTCGGCATTCGAATCCGTTTTAAAATGATAAGTCCATGAATTGCCGTAATATATCGTCGGTAATATCTGCTGCCCCCGGTGAATACATGACCCCTGCCTTTTGCTTATCGATTATCAGATAATAGCCGCCTTTTCTCCCGATCTTCTCAGCAAGCGCCATGATCTCTTTTGTGATGCGCCGGTCGAGCCTGATGGTATGCTGCTGGAATTCCACACGATATTTTTCCTGAAGCGCTTTATAATCATTGATCATTATTCTTAGCTCACGTCCCTTACCATCAAGAGCGTCTTTGCCCAAAACCAGTGCTTCACGCTCAAGCCTCTGTTTAGTATCCTCGATATCGGTCTTTCTTTTATTAAGATCGGCTTCAAATTTCTTCTTGATTTTTTCCAGTTCAGCCTTGGCGGATTTGCCGATGCTGGTTGTTGTAAGAATTTTTTGAACATCGATCACGCCGATCTTGGCCACATCAGCAGCATGTGCTGCAACGGCTATCTTTAAGACCGTAAATATAACAATAAACGCTGCCAGTATCACAGGAAAAATTATCTTTTGGATCAAGGCGCCTTCCTTTGTTTTGCAGAATAACCTTTTAGATATTTAAAAAACTCCGAATCGGTCGACAAAACCAGAGTTGTATCTTTTCCCAAAGCACTCCTGTAAATATCCAGAGTTTTGATGAAAGAATAAAAATCAGGATCAATTCCATAGGCGCCGGCGTAAATTCGCACTGCTTCTGCATCTGCTTTCCCTTTGAGTTCCTGGGCTTTCCGATAGGCTTTGGATGTGATCTGCTTTAAATCTTTTTCTTTATCACCTAATTTCTTGCGGGCTTCGCCTTTACCTTCGGATCGAAATTTTTCTGCAATTTGTTTGCGCTCTGCTATCATCCGTTTATAGGCAGATTCCCTGACCGGCTCCACATAGTTTATCCGTTTAATCTTAACGTCGACCAGCTCAATCCCAAAGGGTTTCAGTTTGGGCTGAGCCTGTTTTTCTATTTCCTCGGTTATTTTTTCCCTGCCGGTTGAAACGCTGAAAGAAGTTGGCAGGGCAGTATCCAAATCCTTATCTTCCAGCCCGAACTCCAGTAAGCCCAACTCGCGGTTGCTTTTTCGGACCGCTTCAATGAGCCGGTAAGACGTGATAAAATTCCTTACAGCAGGATCGAGAATATCGTCCAGTATCCCCAAAGCACGGACGGTGTTGTTTACCGTTTGAAAGAATTTGATCGGATCAATAATTCTCCATCTTGCAAAAGTGTCCACCCACAAATACGTTTTTTCCAAAGTGGGGATCTGGCCCGGGTCCCCATCCCACCGAAGGAGGTTTTTGGGGAAATAGGTAGTTATCTGAATAAAAGGTATCTTGAAGTACAATCCGGGTTCGGTTTTGGACGCACCGACGACTTTGCCGAACTGGGTCACCACCACCTGCTCGGTTTCATCCACCACATACGCTGAGAAATAAACGAACAGCAGTGTCGAGGCCAAAAGGAACAAGACGACAATTTTGGATCTCATCTCTTAATTTCGCATTTCTTTATAGAAAAATATCATCTCATCCGGTCGTTAAAACGTTGTCGCTACCAGAGTTTTACTCTTCGATTACAAAATGAGCTCGCCTGTTCTTGGCCCAGGCATCTTCATTGCGGCCGGTGGCTGCCGGACGCTCCTCCCCGTAGCTTAGAGTAAACAATCGGGTTGTGCTGATACCGAGCCAGGTCATATATAACTTTGCAACCTCAGTTCGTCTGTGCCCCAGGGCAAAATTGTAGGCGCTGGTGCCGCGGTCATCACAGTGGCCTTCAATGACCACTGTAACATCGGGGCTGAGCCTTAGCCATGCAGCTTTTTTCTGTAGAACCCTCTGTGCTTCCTCTGAAAGAGCAGAACTGTCAAATTCAAAGTATATATCTTCATTTATGACCGTATGCTTGGTTACTATATTTTCTTGTTTTGTCTCCTTCTGAGGGCATTTTTCACTTGGGCAATCCTCTTCGATGGCTTGCTGTTGCTTGGTTTTTCTCGGTTTAGCCGCCTCGTTCTGCTTTGCTTTTCCTGTAGCCGATTCAGCAGCCTGGGTCTCAAACGACTGCGCTAGGGAAGGTTCAGGCGCAATTGTATTTTTTGTACAAGACGCTGTAAGCATTAATCCACTTAGTACAATGAACAAAGCGAAACTAATAATTAACCTTTTGGGCATGTGTTTTTCCCATCATCTAAAGTGCATAGTTTTAATACCCCTATTCTGAAGTTGTTTTGTGGCATAGTTTCAGTATGCAGCCACTTGGCAGTTATGTTTTGGTGACATGCAAATCTTCTATTTGCGTTTATTACCTTTCAATATACCACTTGCCAGAGAGATACTCTTTTTCCCATAAGCTTCCAAAGACTCGGCGAGTTCGCTGAGTTTCATTTCTTCTTGAGTATTGGCAGCTTTAATCAGGATCGGAAGATTAACTCCGGATATGACTTCCACTCGTCCTTCTTTAAGAAATGAATAGCTTAAATTGGAAGGGGTCCCCCCGAACATGTCGGTAAAGATAAGCACCCCTTTTCTCTGATCGACTTTTTTAATTCCTTCAACAATCTTATTGCGCAGTTTATCGACATTCTCATTCACATTTATGGAAACCGCTACCAGATTTGCAGGCCGCGATCCGATAATGAATTCAGCAGCATCAATGAGTGCCTCTCCAAGTTGCCTGTGTGTAACAATAACTATACCTATCATGCGAATAGACCTTGATAAATCGTACAGCCATGTGGATTATCTGCTTTCTTGCGCCTGCCTTTCGTAGTGCCGCTCCTTTTTAACAGGTTGTAAAGCCACAGATAAAGCCGGTAGTCGCCGGAAAAACCGACTCTTTTATATATATTTAAATATGAATAGAACTCCTGTTTTATCCACGCTCGACCCTGTTCAAGCTGATCGGCAGTCATTTTAGCCGGTCTGAAAACGGCACGGGTTCCCCTGTAATGTTGCCAGTTTCTATCGATAATCCTTCCTTCCTTTTCCAACTTCTCCATCAGCTGCGTCCCCGGATAAGGGGTAAGTATTGAAAAAGTGGCTGCCGGAAGTTTTATTTTTACAATAAATTCAAGGGTCCTTTCAAAGATTGAAGTGTCCTCGTTATCAAAGCCGAAGACGAAGGATCCGTCGACACCAATCCCGCTGTCAAGAATACGCTGGATCATCTGCTTGTATCGATCAAATTTTATGGATTTGCCGGATGCTTTTAACGAATCTTTGCTAATGGATTCCACACCGATCAACATGCCCATGCAACCGCTTTTTGCAGCCAGGTTAAGCAATTTGCTGTTATCAGCCAGGCGCAGTGTGCACTGGCTCACCCACTTTTTCTTTAAGGGGATCATTTTTTGTAGCAGTCTGGCGGCATATCCGGGATCTCCGAAAATATTGTCATCAACAAATATCATAAAATCGCCGTCCAGACGTTCAATTTCTTTTATGACCTGGTCCTCATTTCGAACCCTGTAAGTGTTGCCAAAAAATTCGGTTGCCGAGCAGAATATGCAATGATAGGGACAGCCTCTGGAGAGCTGCAAAACGTTTTTGGTCAAATATCGTTTGCTATTAAGGACCTCTCTGTCCGGTTGAGGGAGTTTTGAGATGTCCGGAAACGATTGGTGCTGATAAAATTGGGCAAGGGTTCCTTTACGGAAATCGACGACGACTTTTTCCCATAGCCCCTCGGCTTCTCCGATAACCACGCAGTCGGCGTGTTGGGCGGCTTCATCCGGCAGGGCACTTGCATGGATACCGCCGATTACAACAGGTACCCCGCGTTTCCTGAATTCACTGCAAATCTGGTAGGCTCTGTTGATTTCGGATGTATTTGCGCCTATCCCCACAAGGTCCACAGGGCTGTCATAATCAATGGTGTCGATGTTCTCATCCAAAACTTCAACCTCGCAATCTTTTGGAGTAAGGGATGCAATCATCATAAGGTTCAAGGGGACTATCTGGAAATAGCGTTTAAAGTTCTGTTTCCTGTGGACAGGTGCAATTAGAATGATTTTCATTATTGTCATCAATAATCAATATTCTACAATTTGCCGACATAATATAAAACCCTTTAAAAACCTATTTTAGATAACACAACCAGCTTACAGGAACCTTTCCTGACGATTACAGTTTTGAAATGTTAGCTCCTTGATCAAAATTAATTTGTTGGCGTTTTATTGAATTGAAGGAAGGAAGATTGTGAAGGTTGACCCTTTGCCGGGATCGCTTATGACATCAACTCGGCCATTGTGGGCCAATATTATAGCCTCGACCAGGCTCAGGCCGAGTCCAAGTCCTTTCTGGGAGCGACTGTGATCAGTTCTAAATAAACGATCCCATATTTGGGGAAGATCTTTGGGGGAAATTCCAAAGCCCGTGTCATTTATCCGGATGATTAATTCTCCTTTTTCCTGAAAGGCCTCAATTTTGACCTGTCCGCCGGAAAGGGTATATTTGATGGCATTATCCAGAATATTCGCCAGGGCTTGGCTCAACCGGTTGGGATCAACGGTTGTATACAGCTCATCGGGAGCACTTACATTAAGCTTCACCCCTTTTTCTTCAGCCACATACTGGTACATGTCGACAACTCTGGCCAGCAAGGAGGAAATATTCACAAATTTTCGATCAAGACTTAGCATCCCGGTTTCTGCTTCGGAAATATCCATGAGTATCGTTAACATGTTGAGGATATGATCTGATTCTTCAATGCAGTCCGCCAGTGCTTCCCGGTAAAGATCAAGGTCCTGACCCGCCTGTAATGCCGTTTCTGAAATATTGCGTAATCTTGTCATGGGAGTGCGTAGGTCGTGAGCTACGTTATCCAGCGAACCCTTCATCCCGCTGATAAGGGTGCTGATCTTATCCAGCATTTCGTTAAAAAGCCGGGCCAGCTCATCTAATTCGTCTCCGGTGTTGGTTCGCTGAACGCGTGCTTCCATCCTGCCGATCTCGATAGACTGAACCGTCTGGATGATGTCACGGATAGGCCGCAGGGTCCGAACTGCAAGAAATGATCCGCCGACAAGGCCAAACAAAATCAAAGGAAGCATAATTATCAAAAAGGTCTCGCGAAAACGCTCCAGAATCTTCTGACGGTCTTCGGTACTCATACCCACCTGAAGCCAACGACCATCCGGCAAGCGTGCTGACTTTATGACAAGATCATAATCATCTTCGTTTGTCGGAAGGCTGATCCATGCTTTGTTGTCGCTTAAAGAAAATGTTTCTATCCGATTTAAGTCAAATTCATCCCACAAATGGGGAAAAAAAATATGAACGGTCCGGTTTGAGTTTTCGGCAATGCGGATAAAGAAAGGATTTTTTCTGTGGAACTTGTTGTATTCAACCACCTCGCTTTCAACCAGAGTCAAGCCACCTTTCTCATATTCTGAGACAAGTTCGTTCAGCTCTGATAATATCGCATCCCAGTCCTGCGCTTTGAGTGCTGATGAAAGAAAAAAATAGGCGACAATTAAGAGCAGGGCCGAACTTGTGATAAAAAAAGCTGAGTACCAGACGGACAGTCGAAAACCGCTGGATTTAAATGTCTTTGGAAGGGTCTTTAAAAACATAACCAATGCCTCGGATAGTATGAATCATTTTTTTTGAAAAATTCTTTTCAACCTTGTTTCTCAGCCTGCAAATCAGAACATCCACCACGTTTGTCTGGGGATCAAAATGGAAATCCCAGATGTGTTCCAGTATCATGGTTTTGGAAACAACCCGCTCAGGGTTGCGCATCAGATATTCCAGCAGGGCAAACTCACGGGGTTGCAACGCGATCTTCTGTCCTGAACGGATAACTTCCCGCTTCAGCAGATCCAATGACAAATCGTCGTGCGTTAGACTGGTAGGCTCTACCGTTCCGCTCGATCTGCGAATCAGCGCCTGCACACGCACCAATAGTTCGGAAAAAGCAAAGGGTTTAACAAGATAATCGTCCCCGCCTTTTTGTATCCCTTTGATTCGGTCATCCAGCGAACGTTTGGCGCTTAATATCAACACAGGCGTGTTGATACCCTGGCGTCTGAGTTCCTCGATGAGGACCAGTCCATCCAGCTCGGGCAGCATGATATCCACAATGGCCACATCGTAACTAACATTTAGGGCCATGTGGAGACCTTGTTCGCCATCTAAAGCATGGTCAACGGCAAAGCCGGCCTGTCTAAACCCTTTGGTAATAAAAGAGCCTATTTTGGAATCATCTTCCACTAAAAGTAATCGCATATGCACAATCCCCTTGAATTTATTTACAGATTAAAAATACATACAGGTATCCAAACAAGCATATAATAGCACCAGTAGGCCTAGTTGCAAGCCCATATTTATTCCAATTTTTCATTAAAATGGTATGGGTTTCTAAATTTGAGGAATATTCATATCATAAGATGATTACAACAGAATTTCCTTCAAATTACAATTCTGTAATGTTCGTTTTAGTGTTGATGCCCTGAACACACAAATAATAATCCTTCCTGTACTTGGGTTTGCTTTATTATCGAGGATGATAAAAGCAGATAAGTAGACTGCAAAAAAGATTCATTAACGGTTTATTGTAGAATATAAGCTTAACTTTGTAATCGGTTCGTATTCAATCAGATGTTCTGAAACAAAGCGTGTCAAAGAAGGAAAAAGTTTAGGTGCATGTCAATACATAAAGAAGCCGCTAACATTAGAAAAGATGGGCATAGTTGTTAGGGATGAATTAAAAGAATGGCCGAAGTTATTTGATGTTTGTCAGCTGTGCCTCTGTTCGTGATAGCTGTAATGTATCGAGACGCCATAACCCCCTTTAATTCCTTTGATAAGTTACGAGTATCAACGCGTATCTCAGTTGATCGTACCATCATAAAACTTCTTATTTAGCTCAGGAAATAAGCTACCTCTTTTTCGAATCTTATCATACCCATTCCTTTTTAAATCGATCCTTCCCCTAATACTACCCTCAACGCTAACAAAGATTGACCCTTTTATGCTCAAATAAATTGACCCACTTGACTCGCAAAGATTTTAGAAACGATTAATGAAGCTAAATGTGAAGATTATTGAGAACCGACATGATGAAAGGCAGCATTGGCTATTATAACAATAAGTTGTGAAAAGCGTTGGCGCGCGCCATAAGTTTCTTCTCCACAACATGTCAATTTTCCTTGTAATATAGCATGCTTATTCAAGCGTGTCAAGTGGGTCAATTTATTTGAGTAAGCTTGGGTCTTTTCAAATTAGCGTTAAAGATAGACCTCAGAACATTGATATTAATCAAAAAGGATAGCCTTGTTGAACACCTCTCATCTCCCATAGCATACCAGAAAGCATGCACTGTTTGCGCAAAATACTGATGAAAGGAGGATGGAAATGAAAAGGTCAACAAAATTACAACTAAGTAGCACCCACAAGGAGGCCATGCGGAGATACGATTGTAAACTCGAAGGATCTTTCGGGGGAAGAGAGAAAGCAATGGCGCAAAAGGCGAAAACGATGGGGAAAGCCACCCAAAATCGAAATAGTGTTTGTAGACCCGATTCCTGAGCATAATCTTGAGAGACTAAAAGAAATCATCAAGAAGGCAATACTCAGAAGGCAGACTATATTAAAAAAAAAGAATACAACATCCCAAGTCCAAACCCGACCGCCTGCTAAGATTAATAAACCTCACCAACATGTTATACACAAAGCCATCCTATGGAAGAAACTGCTGGAAAACGGAATATTTAAATCAAAAAGTGATATTGCCAAAAAGGAAGGCATAACCCGAGCCAGAGTCACGCAAATCATGAACTTACTCAAACTCCCACCCCATTGGAGATATTTCCTGAAGCAGATAGACGATTCCGAAAAAATCCGAAAATACTCTGAAAAAAGACTCCGAGGTTACGATCCAGACAAATACCCTTGTAAACTGTGTCCAATCAAAAAAGTCCAACTGTGAGCCGATCAACAGATCTACGGTGTAACTTGTCATATGGTTTGATAAAAAATGCCAAATGGATTGATAATAAATTT
>JACKQG010003421.1_pt1 | contig 19504 bp, 23 predicted proteins | sample 8237621 | NCBI WGS metagenome assembly JACKQG01 (sample SAMN15677084, study PRJNA649215) | marine metagenome | biome: marine; feature: Black Sea; material: saline water; isolation source: suspended particulate matter (SPM) from the Black Sea western gyre | collected 2013-06-09/2013-06-10 | depth... | reverse complement strand
GGCGGAACAGGGCTCGAACCTGTGACCCCCGGCTTGTAAGGCCGGTGCTCTCCCAACTGAGCTACCCGCCCAAACAATTACCAACATCTCCAGAAGAGTCTGGGAGTATATAAATGCCAACCGCACTCTGTCAAGCGATTTCACCTTATTTGGAAATACCAACTCTTTTCTGCGAAATAAAGGCGCATTTCAGGAAAAACAGCCTTTACAAATATTGCCCGAAAAATGGGTAAACAATTGACAGTTGGGGGCTTACACTATAAGATGCCTTTCTAAGGCTGGAGAAATAATCCGGCGTTTTTCAAAGTATTTCTATTTTCCTATTAGCATCTGAACAATCCCAGCTTTTCCTACCATGACAGAAAAATTTATGGCCTCTCTGGAGGGTCTTTCCACTGACGAACTCATTAAGATTAGAAAAGATCTGGATCAACTAATAAAAGATAAGTTTGACAGAGATCTGGGCAAGCGCCAAGGCCAAAGAGCAAAAGTTAAAATTTCTGGAAATGTAGAGATCGAAAGAGAAAAAGAATTTTTTTACAAGCTGCACAAAATTTTAATTCAAGAAATGTCCGTCAATGGTCTCGTATTTTCAATAAAAGGGACCGTTATAGACGGCGATCTTTTAAAAGTTTCTTTCAGAGTTCCTACAACCGGAGAGAAAAAAATCATCGATTGCCAGGCAGTGAGAGTTACCGAAACTAAACCGGGGACGATTCCTGAATTTGAAGTAGCGGCAATGGCAGTCACTCAGGATGCGGTGAAGAGCTATAAAGATATGTTACGAAAAAGAGGAAAATAACTCTCCTACTCATATGATCTCATCCAATCCACTAGCACATCTGATAGATTTAATTGGAAACGTCGCAGATGCCCATACCACGGCCTTGTTCTGCCTGACCGAAGACAAGCTGGTAATGCGAGAACATTTCACTCTCAGCCGAAACCTGGACCCCAACGTTACCATTAAAATAGGCGAAGGACCCATAGGGCTTGCCGCACAAAACTTAGAACCACAACTGATCGAAAATATTGATTCCGACATTGGAGGAATATATAAAAAACCGGAAGCACTAAAAGGCTTTCTTGCTGTTCCCGTTATTTTCAAAAATTTAATAGGTGTGCTAGTCATTGACACCAAAGAAAGCTATCAAATATCCATTAAATTACAGAAAATTTTATCCAACTTCGCCGAGCAAATTGCATGGCATTTACATCAGGAAAAAAATGAGACCCGGGTAAACGATGCCCCCTTGCCCGACCTGAAGGAATTGACTTCCTATTGCCGGTTTCTAGCAGAATCACCAAACCGTTCCTCCGTTGCAGATCGGTTGACCCAGATTCCCGACTCAATGATTGCCTTTAAATCTATTGCTGTCATTTGGTTTGAAGAAAACCAGAAGGAAGGCCGCATCATAGGCCATAGAGGGTTCACCCATGACCTGTCCGAAACCGTGGTGCATTTTGGAAAAGGGTTGGTAGGTTCCTGCGCAAAAAACCGATCGCCCCTGCTATTGCACTTCAACTCAGAGCGAAAAACCATCCTGTTTTCTGAAGGAGAAAAACCCGAAGGCCTGTTATCAGCAGTTGCCTTACCCATACAACTCAATGAAAATTTTTTCGGGGTTTTACTGGTGGGATCTGAGCTGTCTGAAGGTTTAGGCAATGCCGACCTGGATAAACTTTCTCTTATAGTCTCCGCAGCAGGTTCCGCTTTATTCTGCGCGGATACAAAAGATCGCTGGGTTTATGATAAAAATCTTGATCCTGTTACCGGAGTTCCCAATCATAGATTTTTGACCGAATACCAACTCGCCGTTTCCGAAGAACTTTTTAAATCCGACCAACCTGTGTATTTCTGGTCGGTGCAAATCACCAATCTCACGAACCTTTACCAGACGCACGGCGTTGATCAAGGGGATGCCTTTTTAAAACAAATGATCGCCCTATTCGCAAAAATGATTCCCTCACCAAAATTTGTTTTCCGGTATTCAGAAAATACGTTCGTGCTCATGTTAATGAATAGAACACAAAAAGAAGTAAAGCAATTAGAAGCAAGACTAAAGCAGTTATTCGAATACAATCCACTGCACGTCAATGGAACAGCCATGCAAGCCAGCATGCAATGGGGAATTTCCGTTTACCCTGATGATGCCAAGGAACTATTTGGACTGATTAGCCTTTCCCGGAACCGACTGTCCCCAAAAATTAAAGAGATGGCATGATAAAACAATTTTTCAATAAAATATTCGGATTTTTTTCCACCGATATCGCGATGGATCTGGGAACCGCCAATACCCTGGTTTACATAACTGAAAAAGGCATTGTGCTCAACGAGCCTTCCGTCGTAGCCGTAAATGTTGACGATAACACCGTCGAAGCAGTTGGAATAGAAGCGAAAAAAATGTTTGGCCGAACTCATGCGAGGGTCAACACCATACGCCCGATGAAAGATGGCGTGATCGCAGACTTCGACGTGACCAATAAAATGATTCAATACTTTATAAAAAAGGTATTGAATAAATACCGGTTCTTCAAACCTAGAATGGTGGTCGGTGTACCCACCTGCATCACCCAGGTAGAAAAGAAAGCCGTCATCGATGCCTCCATCAGGGCAGGCATCCGAGAGGTTCATCTCATAGAAGAACCCATGGCCGCTGCCATTGGCGTAGGCATTCCCGTGCATCGTCCGGAAGGCAATATGGTCATTGATATTGGTGGCGGCACGACCGATGTAGCTGTCATATCCCTATCCGCCATTGCTCACGGCGAGTCCGTTCGCGTCGCTGGGGATGAAATCGATGAGTCTATCGTTCGATATATGCGCCTCCAACATCATCTTAATATTGGGGTGTTTGAAGGCGAGCGCGTTAAAATGGCAGTGGGCAGTGCGTTTCCACAGCCGGGAAATCTTACGACAGAGGTTAAAGGACTCAATGTGAAAACCGGAGTTCCCATGTCCATCACCATTGGAGATGATGAAATCCGCGAAGCCTTGAAAGAGCCTTTGACCACGATCGTGACATCCATCATGCGTGCTTTGGAAAAAATTCCTCCTGAACTTTCTGCAGATATTCATTCCAATGGCATTTACCTTACCGGAGGCGGTGCACTGATCCGCGGACTCGATAAAATGATTGAAGAAAGAACCACCCTGAAAGTTTTTATTCCCGAAGATCCCCTCCTCAGCATTGTCAAAGGTGCCGGTGCCGTTCTCGATGATTTTGACAATATGAAAAAAGTCTGTATCAATTAAAACCGTTGCGGTACAATTTCCAAATCCTTCAATAGAATCTGCGCTTATGAATCCATCAGAGAGTTTCTCCTGCGTGGAATGCGGAACAAAAGTGAAATCCGTTCCCACATTTCTGGAGTATCAAGGAGAGGAAATTTTTGTTTTCGATCCCGTGATCTGCAAACCCTGCCTGGAAAAATTGTGTGAAAGCTATTCCACCCAATGCGCAAATTGCGGGGGGACCATTCCTCCCTATTCTAATGTGGGAATTTTGAAAGCAGGGAACGGACAAAATCAGTTGATCCACATGACCACCCAATGCAACACGCCAGGCAATGCATTCTATGGTTATTGGGGTAAAGGATCTATTCGAGAATTTGTTCAAATCGAAGCCTGCTCCTAACTCACTAGCGTGAGGGGCAAATGAAAAAGATCCATCCCTTTCTCCGTTAAAATTTGCACTGACGCATGTGTTGCATCGACCGGTTGAGAACGCTATGCAAAGCGGATATTGAATATTTGAAGTTCGTTGGCCTCTCACACTGGTATTATATTTCAACAAACTGCTTCTTCATGCTGAGGTTATTGGTAGGTATTTTGCTACTCTTAATCCTATGCTATAAATTTATAGAAACCCTACTTTTCTCATTTTTTCTAAGGTCGACGTATGAGTGAAAAGCCACAATCTATTATTGACTTGGGACAAGGCGAAAAATTAAGAAAAATTTCACAGCAGTTGCTTTTGATTAGTCAGGGCACTTCCACAGTTATAGGAGAAAGTTTTTTTGAGAAACTAGCTCAATGTTTGGCAGCCGCTTTTCATGTTCGATATGCCTTTATTGGGAAGGTAATCGATTTCGAAAAAAACATCGCTCAAATGGCTCCCCTTTGGGATGATGTGGTAAAAGAATTTAACTATAGTATCGTTTGGAATTTAAAAAATACCCCCTGTGAAGACGTTGTTCTGAGGGAAGCTCGTTTAGTCCCCAAAAATGTCCAGCAAGCATATCCCTTGGCCCCCATTTTGAAAAAATTCAATATTGAATCCTATTTTGGTATTCCACTCATTAGCTCATCTGGAAAAAGGATCGGGCTTATTTCCGTAATGGACGATAAACCCATGATAGACACAAAAAACTTTGAACCAATAATCCAAATCTTCGCTGACCGTTGCGCAAGTGAAATCGAACGTCTCGAAATAGATTCTAAACTAAAAGATGCATTTGTTTCTAAAAGGAGAAGTGAAGATTATCTTAGTACCATTGCGAATAATACGACATCCGTCATCTATATGAAGGATAGGGAAGGTCGCTACCTTTTCATCAATAAACGTTTTGAGAATCTTTTTAACGTGACAAATCAAGGGGTCCAGAGAAAAACTGATCTTGATTTATTCCCAAAAGAAATTGCTGAAAAATTTATAACGCGTGACAAGAAGGTAATGCAATCTGGAGAGACATTTGAAGGAGAAGAGTTTGCCCCACATGATGATGGAATTCATACATACATTTCTATAAAGGTTCCATTGAAGGATTCGGAGGGTGTCGTTTATGGAATTTGCGGAGTCTCAACTGATATTACGGAACAAAAAAAGATGGAAAATAAAATTAAAAAGAGTAATGAAGAGCTAGAGAGTTTTGCCAGCATTGCCTCTCATGATTTACAGGAACCACTGCGAAAGATAAGTATGTTTAGTGAGCGTCTAAAAGTTTTATCTCCTAATCTTGATGATACAAGCACTACCTATCTCAATAAAATGACTAATTCTGCGGAGCGCATGAAAAACTTGATAGAAGACCTTTTATCTTATTCAAAGGTAACTATCAAAGGCCAACCTTTTGAACAAGTGAACTTAAACCTGATAGCAAAGGAGTCTTTAGGCAATTTAGAAGTATTACTTAAAGAAACAAGTGGAACGGTTAATTGGGAAAACCTTCCTACTATTTCAGCGGACTCCTTCCAAATGAAGCAGTTGTTTCAGAATTTAATAAGCAACTCTCTTAAATATCACCAGAATAATATCCCCCCAGCTATAAATATATACTGCAAGCAAACTAATAAAAATGAGTTAGAAATATATTTCGAAGATAATGGAATCGGATTTGAAGAAAAATATGCTGAGAAAATATTTCAACCTTTTCAACGATTACATGGGAGAAGTGAATTTTCAGGAACCGGAATAGGACTAGCTATTTGCCAAAAAATCATTGAGCGCCATGATGGTTCTATAAAAGTAAAAAGCACACCCAACAAGGGCTCAACTTTTATAATTATTTTTCAGGTTGGCAGGTCTACCTGAATATAATTCTTCACACTGATTCCATATTTCCTTTGTTAGGTCTGAGCACATGATCTCACCAACCGCTTTAAAGCTTAAAGGCAGAAAAAATATTGCGCCAGTGGGGTCGGTTTAGATATGATCCACAAAACACTCAATCACGGGAAAATACGACCATGCTGAAAGTTCATTTTGAAAAAGAAAATCGGACCCTTGAAGTGGAAGAGGGAGAAAATCTCCGCGAAGCCGCAATTCGAAATAAGTTAAGTATTTATCCCCACGTCACCAAAATACTCAACTGTCGGGGCCGAGGATTATGCACGGCTTGCACAGTTCAGGTATTATCAGGCAAAATTGAACCCAGAAATGAGACCGAAACCGATAAATTAGGCAAGAAACCCGATGATTTTCGCATGGCCTGCCAAGTTTCCGTTACCGGCGATATTGTAGTTCGCACCAACCCCTGATTCGTGCCGGGAAATCCTTCAAAACCTTGACAACGAATCCCGAACACCCCAAAATACTTTATGTCTCCACTTGATAAAGAACAGTTGGATGAGATCCACCAACACGCAGTGGAGGAGCATCCGTTTGAATGTTGCGGAATCGTTGTCGGGCACCCGGACCACAATAGAGAAAACAGGGTCCACCGGTGCGAAAACATTCAAAATAAGTTGCACGAAAAAGATCCCGAAAACTTTACCCGGGACGCTCGTACAGCGTATAATGTAAGCGCATTAGAGTTACAAAAGCTTTTAAGCGAGGCAAGTTCAAAGGGCTGGGTTTTTAAAGTGTTGTATCATTCCCACCCCGAGCACGATGCCTATTTTTCGGAAGAAGATACCAGAATGGCCCTGTTCGATGGAGAATCTCCCATCTATCCAGGCACCCAATATCTGGTTGTTTCCGTCTATAGTAAAAAAGTTCGGGACCAGGCATTGTTTGGCTGGAACCCGGAAACAAAAACTTTTGAACGAAATCCTTTATAACTAGGGAATTCGTTATATGGAGATATTTTTATGGCGCTGTTAATCACAGAAGATTGTGTCAACTGTGGTGTTTGTGAACCCGAATGCCCCAACGAAGCTATTTCAGAAGGCGATGACATTTTTGTTATTGAATGGGAACACTGCACTGAATGTGTGGGTTGGTATGAAGAAGCACAATGCGTAGAAGTTTGCCCGGTCGACTGTATTCCTAAAGATCCTGAGCATGAAGAAACTAAAGAAGAACTTATGGAAAAAAAGGAAAAACTCGTCAACGGAGGCTAAACCGGGAACAAGTGCGAATGAGCCCGTTTATTTAGACAACATTTTTATCGGCTGTCTTCGATTTGAAAATTTAGTACTCAAAAAATTAATCCTATGGAATCCATGAAAGAAGAAGTCGAAGAAGTGCTCGAAACCCTGCGGCCCATGCTTATGCAGGATGGAGGCAATGTGGAATTGGTGGATATCGACGATGGCGTGGTTAAGTTACGTCTCGTCGGGTCCTGTAGTTCCTGTTCCAGTTCCACCATGACTTTAAAAATGGGAATTGAAAAGGCACTTAAAAAGGCCATACCCATGGTTCGTTGCATAGAAGCTGTCGAATAGTTTTGCTTACATATTAAACATCGTTTTTTCCATTACCCCGCTTTGCTTTCATCAAATAAACCATTTGTGAATATCCCGACCCAAAAATTTTCCTTAAAGTTCTTAACCAGCCTGGCCTTCGTGCTTCTCCTTTGCGTTTCTGCCTCAGCGCAGGTTAAAGAAGGAGTGGATGCTCCCAACTTCAGCTTAAAAACTTTGGATGGGAAAGAAGTCAATCTAAGCGACTATCGCGGCAAGCATGTGCTGGTAAATTTCTGGGCGACTTGGTGCGGGCCTTGCAAAATAGAGATGCCTTCCCTGGAAGCCTTGCATCAAAGATTTAAAGATAAGAACTTTGCTTTACTGGCAATCTCGAACGATATGTTCGGCGCAACCATCGTCAAGCCTTTTGTCAAAGCCCACAAAATTAATTTTACGATTCTTCTCGACCAACGTTTAAAAGCCAGTAACGCATTTGGTGTGGTTAGCCTTCCCTCTACATTTATGATCGATCCTCAAGGAAAAATTATCGGCGCACTCTATGGCGCAGAAGACTGGGCTACACCCAGCAATATCCTTTATTTTGAAAACCTCCTAAAATAAAGGAAAAGCCATTGTTCCAACGCCTGAAATTTTATCTACTCGCTTTTGCTATCTTCTCTTTACCATTAACAGGCTGGGCTCAGTCCACGCCCGATCATTCTCTCGAAGGAGAAATGGTCCATATCCCCTCGGGACATTTTATTTTTGGTTCCGACAAAAAAGATGAAACTGCCGAAGCGCTTTCTCTGGGCATCCCTAAACCCTGGTATGCAGATGAAAATCCCCGGAAAAAAATATTTTTAAAAGGATTTTACATCGACACTTTTGAGGTCACCAACGAACGTTATAAAAAATACATTGATGACTTAGGAGCCGTCGCTCCCGGCAACTGGAAAGACAATAACTTCCCAGAAGGAAAAAATAAAGACCCCGTAACATGGGTAACATGGTTTGACGCCGCAAACTTTTGTCAATGGGCCAAAAAGAAACTGCCCACCGAAAAACAATGGGAGCGAGCAGCCAAAGGAACGGCAGGAAACGAATATCCCTGGGGCAACGAATTTAAACCCGGCATCGCAAATCTTTCCAAAAATGCGGGAAGCAAAAACAAACCCGTTGCAGTAGGCAGTTATCCAGAATCTGCCAGCAAAGAAGGTGTACACGATCTCGTGGGGAATGTATGGGAGTGGGTGGAAGATGACTACAAACCTTATAAAGGCAGCACCTATAAAAACGACTACTACGATGCGGGATATAAAATAATTCGCGGTCATTCCGCCAGCGACATCGGTCATTTTCCCGGGGCTCTCTATGCAAGTGCCATTAAAATGTTTGCACGCAGCGGCTACCGGCAATTTGCGAATCCTGATGAACCGGGACCTGACGTGGGATTTCGCTGTGCCAGTGAAAGCAAGCCCGTTCAATCCGGCTTGTCTTTTTCGAGTTCTCCCGCAACAACAAACTCGTCTAACAAAACCGAATCTATTCAGAAACCATTGAGTTCTGCCCCCGAGGGGAAGGCTCCGTTTAATCCCTTCGCACCCAAGTCAAATCTTCCCGAATCAGGAATTCTTGTCTTAACACTGCTGGCATTTGTCGCCGGTGTTTTTAGTTTTTTATCGCCCTGCACTTTACCCATCCTGCCTGCTTATTTTGCGGTAACCGCACAAACCGACCGGGCACGTATGGGCATGATGTCCCTCGCATTCTTTTTTGGGCTTGCCAGTTTGTTCGTAGCAATGGGTGCTTCAGCCAGCGCGCTGGGACAATTATTGCGCGACTATATGTTTCAAATTTCGCAAATAGGTGGAGGCATCGTGGTTGTCTTTGGCGTTATGACTTTGTTTGGAAAAGGATTTTCAGGTGCCAGTTTTCAGGGAAAACCCGCTTCCACATTTATCGGATTCTTCTTGTTCGGTGCCACCTTCGCTCTCGGTTGGACTCCCTGCGTCGGCCCCATCCTTTCAAGCATTCTCATGTTAGCGGCTTCAGAAAAAACAGTACTTCAGGGAATGAACCTTTTATTCTTTTATGCAGTGGGACTGGGCCTGCCTTTAATTCTTGTTGCAACACTTTGCGGGAACTTGCCTAAAGACGGTATGTTCTGGACTCTCCTACGTGGAAAAGGCTGGGATATTCCCATCGGTGGAAAAACTTTTTTCCTGCACACCACCAACCTGTTCAGCGGAATTCTATTAATCGTATTAGGAATCGTCCTTGCTACCGGCTACATGACCTATATCAACAGCCTCATTCCCATCGAAGTACAACTCTGGTTCAGCGAATTTGAAGAAAGCGTCCTCCACTGGTTCACCCGCTAGCGCGGGGAGCAAAGGGTCAGTGCCCGTTAAGCGAAACATAATTTTTCAAGCTTCTCGATTATGCTATTCCCTGTACCCCGAGCAACCCATTGTATTATTGGGTTAACTTTTGTAGAATATTAAGCTATGAAACTCATCACCCACATTTTAATTCTCTCACTATTAGTCCTACCTGCTTGTTCGGGCGTGGGCTCGGTCACCAAAAAGAGATACGCGAATGCTGAGAACACCATAGTCCTCATAGATATGACCTCTCGGGATTTTGATTTACAAGATGCGGGTGCGCAATTACAGGGAGCGATAGAAGATGCTATGGCAGACACCAGCTATGCCCTGGAAGGGGAAGGTGCCCGTTACCGTCTGAAATATAAAGTTCTCGATTTTGACCCAGGCAGCCGTATCGGACGTATTGCATCGATGGGATTCGCGGACTCGGCAAGATCTAAATTAAGAGTCAAGGTCGCACTCTTTGATGGACGCGACATGGTGGGAGCCTGGGAAGTTAAATCCTGGGTCGGGGGTGGCCCTACCGGCGGCACAGAAGAAAAATTGTTCGAACGCGCGGCTAAAGAAATCACCAATCACCTTCGAGGCGACTTCTAATCCGCCTGCCTTTCTATCCCACATCTTTTGCGCAACGAAATCCAATAAAGTTTAGTTTAGATTCCGGTTCCATCCAGTTCCTGAAATAGGCGGGTGAGAATTTTATTGTGATATGAGTCTGCAACAATCCACCGCGGATTACTTTGAATTGCTCGCGCTCGTCTTCAGGTTGCCCCGAATAAGTGTATCCTTCATTTATCCATTCCCAAACGTTATGCCCCATCCCATAAACCCCGTAAGGACTGATCCATTCCTTACGCTTGTCCACCGGCTCGGACATAAACCCGGAAAAACCGTTATTGGGATGATCAACAAAAATTCTCCACGGCCATTTTCTTCCATCGGTACCTCTCGCCGCTTTCTCCCATTCAACCTCCGTCGGCAAACGCTTACCCAGAGCCTTGCAATAATCTAACGCCTCGGAAAAGGAAACATGCGTAACAGGATAAAGCGCGGACTTGGGAGAAAAAGTATGCTGTGGTTGAACCTTTTTATATTTTTCGCGACTGACCTCATAACGATCGATGAAGTAGGCTTTTGATGAAACGATTTTACCGAGTCGGGTTCGAGGCTCTTCTTCATGCCCCATAATAAAATCCCCCGCAGGAATATAAATCATCTCTTCAGGAACCTGAACCCCCGCCGGAACATCCACTTTAATTTGCACTACTTCATAGGAATCGCAAGCGAAAAGAAAAAAAGAAAGGAAGAGTAAGGTAAAAGGCTTTACAACTATTGCCAGCTTTACGGGAGATGACATATCAGGTCCGGCCTCAGGCCGGTTTGTCGAAGAAATGAAATACTTCACCACCGTTGATCGGCAGAGGTTTTTTGTTAAAGTCGAGAGGATGATCAATACCCGGTTGAATGGTCCCATCTACGGAATAGGGACCACTGTTAGACCAATAATTTCTTTTACGGGTATCGAGAAACTTGATACTGGTGATGTACTTGATATTTTTGTAGCCGTACTTAAACGGCGCGATCAAACGCAGAGGGTAACCGTGATCCTTACTCAAAGTCTGCCCATCCATACGCAAAACAAATAACACACGTGGACGCAACAACTCCTCCACAGCAAAACTTTCGTAATAAGAATCGGCGGACTGGATATAAACATACTTCGCCGCAGGATCGGGTTGAACTTTTTCGATTAATTCCGAAAATTGAAAACCTTCCCATTTCGCTTTCGCCGACCAGCACTCCACACATTTAAGTCGGGACACCTGAGAAGTCATTTTCAGCCCAAACAAATCTTCATAACTCAGGCCGATGGGATTCTTCACCATCCCACCGATGGAGAGTCCCCAATTTCCCATATCGACACCCATAAACGGGTTCGCACTGCGAATATGAAAACCCGGGGTATCGCGATTTTGAATGTATTGTTTGGGAATATTTTTGTCGTTACGAAAGTCGTCCTTGGCAGAAGCACGACCGGGGAGGAGAGAAGAAAGACCCGCAAAGGAAACCAGCTTTAAAAAGTCGCGGCGAACAAATTTAAACGCTGAACTTTTGTTCTCTACCGGATCTGGCTTTGGGTTCTTGTTGCTCATAAGATTTATCTCATATTATCTCAACCCTAGAACATCCTGCATATCGTACATACCCTTGGGCTGACTAAGAATCCATTGCGCCGCACGGATGGAACCACGGGCAAAAGTTTGTCTGCTTTGTGCGCGGTGAAAAATTTCAAAGTTTTCTCCCATGCCGCCAAACAAAACACGATGTTCTCCAATTATATCCCCTGCCCGCACCGTATGAATACCAATTTCCTTCGCCGTTCGCTCGGTGATTCCCTGCCTTCCATACACCCCTACCTCATTGAGATCGCGACCCAACGAATCGGCAACGATTTCAGAGATGCGAACCGCAGTTCCGCTGGGGGCATCCTTCTTAAACTTATGGTGCGCTTCGACAATTTCCACATCATAATCGTCACCCAAAACACGCGCCGCATCAGCGACCAACTTGAACAACACATTCACACCAATGCTCATATTGGGAGCTACTACTAAAGAAATTTTTTTGGAAATCTCAGCAATTTCATTTTTTTGTTCTGGGGAAAAACCCGTCGTACCAACTACAACCGATTTTCCACTTTCCGCAGCGGCATTCAAAGTGAACATACTAGAGGCCGGAGTGGTGAAATCAATCGCAACATCACAAGTTTCGAGCCCCTTAGCCGGGTCGTCTACAATGGTTATTCCTTTTTTACCGAGACCCGAAACCTCGCCCACATCCTGACCGATTAAATCGCTACCCGTTCGTTCAGTGCCGCGACCCAGCTCAACACCCTCGGTGTCTTCAATGCACTCGGCAATGGTCTTGCCCATGCGCCCGGCTATTCCTATCACTAAAATTTTTATCAACGTAAAAACTCCTTGTGAAATTATAAATCACCCCAGCCCCTCTTTACGAAAGAGGGGTTTATTCTCCCCCTTTTAAAAGGGGGCAGGGGGGATTTGCTTTCTTACTCGTTATCACTCATACCAATGAGTATTCCTGAAGAACAGACTTTATCGCAGCCAGGCTGTCATCCGACGGCGGACACAGTGGCGCGCGAAACTCGCTACCAATGAGGCCCATCAGTGCCAACGCCGCTTTGACAGGAATGGGATTCGTCTCGATAAACATCACATTGTTGAGCTTCAATAGTTCGTAATGCAATGATCGGGCAGTGTCCATATCCCCTGACAATGCCGCCTTACAAAGTTTGGAAAATTTATCAGGAACCAGATTCGCCGTAACAGAGATCACCCCTTTTCCACCCAATGCCAGTATCGGCCAGGTGAGCGCATCTTCACCGGAAATGACTTCGAAATCGGCCCCGCAGGATTGAATAATTTCACTGACCTGCACAAGATTGCCGGAAGCCTCTTTGATACCCACAATATTTTCAACTTTAGAAAGCCGCGCTACCGTTGCCGGTAACATATTGATCGAAGTCCGGCTCGGAACATTATAAAGAACGATCGGTAACTTCGTCTCTTTCGCCACCGCAGAAAAATGCTGAAACAACCCTTCCTGTGTCGGCTTGTTGTAATAAGGGGTGATGAGCAACGCACCATCGGCACCCAGCTTTTGCGCACTCAATGTCAACTCGATAGCTTCGTGTGTGGCATTCGAACCCGTGCCCGCAAGCACCTTCACTCGGCCCTTACAAGTTTCTACTGCGATGCGAATGACTTCTTCGTGTTCGCTATGGTTCAACGTTGCCGATTCGCCAGTGGTGCCGCACGGAACAATGCCGTCCGTTCCATTTTCAATATGGAACTCGATGAGCCCTTTCAGATCTTCCGCATCCACCTTGCCGTCTTTAAACGGAGTAACAATTGCTACAAATGAGCCTTCAAACATAATTTTTATTTAAACCAGAAGGGTTATTAATACTCTTTAAGAGTGCCTTCAAAAGCAATACGGGTGAGCCCTTCGAGGAAAACAACCGAGTCGTTAGAAGGGTCAAAGTCCACTTTCAAAATCTCACCGCCGCGTGTTTCTACTTGTACCGGAGGCTTCACTAAATTTTTGTACGAGGAAAGCAACGCCGCAGCGACCGTGCCCGTGCCACAAGCCAGGGTCTCATCTTCCACTCCGCGCTCGTAAGTGCGAATCTTCAAATCGTGCTCGCCAACCTTTTCGACAAAATTCACATTGGTTCCCGAGGGAGCAAACACCTCATGAAAACGAATTCCATTGCCCACTTCTTTCACATTCACATTTTCAACATCGTCAGAATAAATGATCGCGTGCGGAACACCGGTATTGAGACTGTCGATTTTATATTGCGAACCATTCAGATTCGCAACAATATCCTGCTTCAAATTTTCGGGGGTCGTGAGTTTGACCCGCACCGTCGCACCATCGACTTTGGCAGCAATGATTCCCGCAACTGTTTCAAGGGTCAACTCATTCGAGGCAATTCCCTTTTCCACAGCATAGCGCGCCACACAGCGTCCGCCATTGCCACACATTTCGGCAGAAGAACCATCGTCATTATAGAAATCCCATTTGATGTCCGCTTTGTCTGAGTTTTCGACAAAAATCACGCCATCGGCACCGACAGACATTTTGCGGTCGCAGACACGCTTGACGAAATCGACCTTTACCGAGTCATCCATCACCGGCACGCGGTTGTCGATAATAACGAAATCGTTGCCGCTGCCGCTCATTTTTGTAAATTGAATTGCCATGATTAAACTTTCTTATTTCTTAAAAAAAACCTGTAAATATCTTAAATATAAGGTTTAGATGCAAAATTCCCTTCGAGGATTCCTCTGCGGTTCGGCAATTCTACCACCCACTAGCGTGGGTCGCAACTACCAAGCAAAGGGCCAGAGGCGAGACTTTGCATAACCCCGAGATCCTTCTATGCAAAGGTCTAGCCAGTGTCAGGAAGCCGAAGGTTCCGTTAGCATCTCATTGAGCTTGTTCACCTTATAATTGAAATACAACGGAGTAAAAAACATTCCCCAAAATCCATGAAACCAAACTTCTGATCCCTCTTCTGCGGAATTGAGCATATTCATCCTTTTCCCTGCAACCAAACTCCAGACACACAAGCAGGTGATCCAAATATAGTGAATAGCCCCAAGGATAATTAATAGAGGGCCCTCTTTATAAAAGAAGGAAGCAATCGAAGAAGCAGCACCTAAATATCCTAAAACCAGAATGCCAATGACCAGTGTGGATGATATTTTCTCATCTTCATTCGAAATCAATTCGTTGATCCAGCGGCTTTGACGTTTGATGTAGTGACCGTAGTAAACACTAAGGGAAACTAAAACCAGGAAAAATAACCGCCATGTACCCTGACTCTTCAATTTTTTTATAAGGTCAACATTCATATCCGGAATATTACCATACGCTATCGCCTGAGGCAGTCTTTCAGCGAAAGGGCAAAATTTAGTATGCAACGTCACGTTGCGGGGTTGCCTTTTAGTTTCGGCTTTTCATTGCCGCCGCGCTAGTGGCTTCCAGAAAAAGGAAGTGGCAACAAGAACGGTGAAGGCCACTGCCAGATAAACTACGAATCCCGAATCCATCCCTTCCAGATAGATGATCCGGTTCAACCAGGTTGCAATGAAAGATCCCTCATAAACCGCGTCGCCGCGCAACCATTCTTCCAAGATAGTCAACGGACAAGCCATCCCAAAGACCATCAGCGCAGAAATAAAGGTAAGAACACAGGCGTGAAAAATACGGAAACCACGATGGTTAATCTTAAGTCCGATGGGAAACCCAACGAAAACAAACAGGATAACCAGAAAATGGAGGATGAGGACAAATTCGATCATATCTCCCCAATTGTAACCGCCTTTATATTATAATGGTGACTGTTACGGGAAATTTAAAAAATTCAGGAGAATGCAATGCAGGTAAAAGGGGAAATGAAGGACAACGCCTTTGTCGTGTCAATCCAAGGGCGAATCGATATGGACACTTCCAGTGAGTTCAACACCACTTTAGAAAGCTATTTGGAAGCAAACTTCACCCCGTTTATTTTAAATTGCAAAGATCTGGAATATATCAACAGCAGCGGGTTGTCCAGCCTGATTAACTTGTCGCAAATGCTGGAAAGGTTTCAGCTAAAACTATTACTCTGCGAACTGCAACCTGCCGTCAAAGAAGTGATCGAAATCGCAGGGATGAATGACCACTTCAATATTTTCCCCACCGAACAAGCCGCCTTCGGCAGTTTGTAGAGTTTTTTCAAACTTATTCTCTCTCACTTATTCTTTTTTTCGTTTTGCATTTCTTCAATCAAGCCAGAAGCTATGATTCCAGCAGGTAAAGCAAACACTCCCAACCCTAATAGAGCAATTAAAGAACCCGCAACCATTCCAATTTTAGTTACAGGATTCATAGCTCCCACACCCAAGCGGGTGGTTGCTCCGATACTCCACCACATTGCAGCAAGGATGCTTGAAAACACTTCTGGTTGCGTCTTATTCTCAATGAAATAAATAATGCTGGACGCCATAACCAAAATAATAATTGCCACCGTCTTTGTGATAACCAACTCTTCTTTTTTATTTGTGAAGACCCTCCCCAACAACTTCATGGACTGAGAATATTTTGCTAGCTTAATTAATCAAAAAACCCTGACCAGTCGCAATATTCTTAAAAATCGCAAGTCAAAAGGAATTAAAAATGGAATAAAGAATGGCAATATGGCGAATAAATCAATAATTGCCACCGGGTGAGTGCAAAACTCAACCTACTTTTGAAATTCGAAAGTTGATCGCAGGCCCAAAGCCTAAGAATATATTCAACACTAAATATCAGTACAGAAACATACTCAAAAATAGTAAAGAACGTTTGGCAATTCTGACCAATCTCTGGAACAGTTTCAAATATAACTGCTAAAACATTTAGGAATATTAAGACCATTAAGCAAATGTTTACCGCTCTGCTTAAAAAGTCCTCCGAATGCGTGGGGTCAAGTATCTGGCCAATTCTTTCCTTTAGGTACATGGGCCATCCTCATATATTTGGATAACCCGATGCTAATTCAGAATACCAAAATTGTCAAATTGCCCGCCACCGGTGGTTCACCGGCTAATGCCTTAATCTAGGATTTGCGTAAAATGCGACCAGGTCTTTGACGGAAAGAATGCCTGAGATTTTTCCTTCTACGGTTACGGCGAGGTGGCGGATTTTATGTTTTGCCATGAACTGGTTGGCCTCGGTTACTGGCTCGCTTCCCTCTAACGTTATTAAAGGACTGCTCATGGTTTCTGTGACCGGTGTGGTCTTGGGGTCGAGCCCTTGACCGATGACTTTTCGAGTCAGGTCGCGTTCGGTGATGATGCCGATATAGTCCCCGCCGTTTTTTACCAGCACCGAGCCGATATTTTTTTCTGCCATGAGTTGAGAAACTTCGAGGATGGTTGTTTCGCCTGTGACGCTTTGCACCGGCGTGGTCATATATTCGCTTATGGTTTCTTCGAGATGTTCTTCATCGTTTGCGAAGTGATGGGTTTTATGTTTCATAAGAAGTCCTAGCCTCTTTAAGAATGAAGGTATGCGGTTTTTCATAAACCTTTCTTAAAGATGGGCCGTGATGGGAGGTTTCGCCACTTTTTGGCAAAAGAGCCTTAAAAACAAGGGGCTAATTCCCCCTCACCTTAATCCTCTCCCTCCAAGGGAGAGGAATTTTAAAAATTAGGGGTTATTCGCAATCTGGTTTCGCGACTTGGAGGGTGGTAATTTCCATATTATCTTTACCCTTGTAGATATGCTGAAAGATGGCACCCATATCCAAAAAAGTGCGCAGAGTAGAATTGGTACACATCTGCTGGACCACATTGGGTTGCATGGTTGCCGCGAATTTACCCGGATCGATCATGCTGGAAAAAAAGTTGATCAGGGTGTAGTGGTACTTGAAGGTTTTACCTTCTGAAGATGTTTTTTCTATTCTCGTCTCAGCATCTATCATTACTGGAAAGCTATTATTGGCTTCTAAAACCATGCTCTGCAACATAATCGCGAGTTGGTTTTCACTCAGTTCTGCACAACTGGTTTGCACCGGTTCTTCATAAGATTCTTCGACAATCAGCATCGTTCCATCCGTCTGCGTTTCGATGACCATATAATATTTATTATCTTTATAGCATTTGAACGAAGAGTATCGTGTCGCTCTTACTGTTGCCTTGTTTCCATCGATCTCTACAGAGATATTGCTGTAATCGTTTTGTGATTCTGCCTGTTTGACTAGATCCATCTGCCGAGGAATCATCTCTTTAACTTTTTTTCCATTCATTCGGGTGATGGATTCCACCCCATCGGGTAGGACGCTCAAAACTTCTACCTTGGCTTTGTCGGAATACAATTCTGCAATGGCAAGATCATAGCTATTGCCCATCAACTCATATTTTTTAAAGAAGTCTAAATATTCTTTCGCTGTGGACGCATGAGCTGTGAAAGGAAGGACGATTAAAAAAATCAGGGTGGTGAATTTTATTTTCCAACTCATTAACGCTCCTTAAATAGATTTGGCAGGCGGAATCAAGATTGATTTTAACACGAGCTTCAAGGGGACGGAAACGTGAGTCGATTGAATTTTCTACCCAAACTCTTCCGATAATCCCTATCATGAAAAACAGGCAGTCTTTAAAAAACGGTTTAACAAGGTTTTGTAATAAAACTGACACAAAACCGAGGAACAATTGAAATATTTATTTGCGATATTAAGAGGGAGATAAAAATATTGTTCTTGGGGAGAGGATAATGACAACAGAAAACAAAATTCCATCGTTTGACGAACTGAATGCCGATCAATTGAAAGAACTCATTAAATCGGGTTCGGGCAAAGTTGACAGAAGAAAAAATAAGAAAACCAAAAAACTACCGTTGAAAGACGAGAGAAGAAATACCACAGCGGATGAAGACAAGATAGAGGTCTTTTTTTAAGGAAGTAGGGTCAATTATTGCCTACCGCGCTAGCGGGTCACACTCTCCAACCTTTGGCTGCGCTCAACTTCAGCAAGGCGGGTAAAAATGTAATGCTGGCAATCAAACAGCAGAGCACCCCTAAAGATAAAACAAGACCCAGGCTGTAGACACCGTAATGGTCGGCCACCATCATGCTGCCAAACCCGATCATCGTAGTCAGTGAACTGAGCACCACGGCCTGCCCGGTGCTTTTGCCCAACACCACTGCGTTTTTATCTTTCTCTTCACGATAACGATGCGTGATATGGATTCCGTTCACGACACCGATTCCGAGTATCAACGGTAGAATAACCAGGTTCGCCATATTGAGTTTGAGTCCGAGCACATCCATGATCCCCAACGTCCAGATCGAGCCAACGAAAACGGGAAGCAGGATGAATAAAACCGTGCGCAAATTTCTAAAAACAATAAAAACATAAATAACGATTGCGGTCATGGCGTAGATGCCGCCGTTGATATAGCCTTCGGTCATTAACCGGGTGGAGTTGAACATATGCACGGCACTGCCGGTGACGTTAGGATCAACCGAGCGCAGGTCTTTTAAGTATTGCTGGCGTTTTTCCAGGTTCCAGATATCGACGCTGGGAAAAACGGTGATGAGATATTTGCCCTGCTCGGAGATATAACGCTCACGCAAACTTTTGGGAATGCCGGAAATTTCTACAAACTGCGGGTCGGCATTTTGTTTGAGTTCTTCCATCAACTTTCTATAATCGACAAACAATTCCTCGGAAAACAATTCCAGTTTGGCTTCTGCTATTCTGGGTTCTATCGTTTCGTTCTGCGCAAAAAATTTATCCACCTCTCTTGCCGCTTGCGCGACTTTATCCTCTTTGCCTTCGCGTCCCTGTAATTTAAATCGGATACGTTTTAAAGTTTTGTTCAGAGATTTGAGTGAGAAGGGGTCGTCTTCTTCTTCGACAAAAATTTCGCTCAGCATGGGTGCGAGGTTTTCTTTCACATACGCGGAATTTTCTTCCTGATGGTCGGGCAC
>JACKQG010003420.1_pt1 | contig 19508 bp, 20 predicted proteins | sample 8237621 | NCBI WGS metagenome assembly JACKQG01 (sample SAMN15677084, study PRJNA649215) | marine metagenome | biome: marine; feature: Black Sea; material: saline water; isolation source: suspended particulate matter (SPM) from the Black Sea western gyre | collected 2013-06-09/2013-06-10 | depth... | reverse complement strand
TGATAGACTAAGGGTTATTGATAAATTAATTGCTAGAATGATGTGAAAATATTTTTCATGTCAGCTTTAATAAATAACTAATAATCATTATCGATACGGTTATTATAAATATAAAAAATATCCATCTATGGCCATTTTTAAATTTAAAGATTAAATGAGAAATCAGGCATAATATTAAAATTATAGTGGGAATTAATGCCGGATATGTAATCAAGGAACCTTTGAAATCCCCTTCTAATAAAAAAATTACCGATCTTTGTAATCCACATCCAGGACATTCTACACCAAAGCTTTTTACCCAAAAACAATCGAACATGTTTTTTTTAAGTAATTCAAGCATTTACCTTTCCCCTAAATAGTTTATTGAAACGCATTTTCTCCAGTAATATCCAATCCTGTAATTAGTAAGTGAATATCATGAGTCCCTTCATAAGTAATTACAGATTCTAAGTTCATCATATGTCTCATAATAGAATATTCTCCTGTAATTCCCATTGCTCCTAAAATTTGTCTTGCTTCACGAGCAATTTTTAAGGCCATATCTACATTATTTCGCTTGCACATAGAAATTTGGGCAGTAGTCGCTCTACCTTCATTTCTGAGAACACCTAATCTCCAAGTTAAAAATTGAGCCTTTGTAATTTCCGTAATCATTTCTGCTAATTTTTTCTGTTGTAATTGGAAAGCAGCAATTGGTTTGCCAAATTGGATTCTTTCTTTGGCATATCTCAAGGCAGTATCATAACAGTCCATAGCAGTGCCTATTGTCCCCCACGCAATGCCGTATCTGGCAGAGTCCAAACAACCAAGCGGAGCCCCTAACCCATCTTTATTAGGTAAAATATTTTCTTTAGGAATTTTCACATTATCAAAAACTAATTCTCCAGTTGCTGAAGCTCTTAAACTCCATTTGTTATGAGTTTCTGGAGTAGAGAATCCCTCCATTCCTCTTTCTACAATTACGCCCTTGATTCTACCCTTCTCATTTTTTGCCCATACTACAGCAATATCAGCAAATGGAGAATTTGAGATCCACATTTTAGCACCATTTAAAAGATAATAATCTCCCATATCTTTAATATTAGTAGTCATTCCGCCAGGATTTGATCCATGATCTGGCTCAGTGAGCCCAAAACAACCCATAAATTCTCCAGTAGCTAATTTTGGTAAAAATCTCAATTTTTGCTCTTCATTTCCATATTTCCAAATCGGGTACATTACAAGTGATGTCTGAACAGATGCGGTTGATCTAACCCCGCTATCTCCTCTCTCCAATTCTTGCATTATAAGTCCATACGAAATTTGATCTAGTCCAGAACCTCCATATTTTGCAGGAATGTATGGTCCGAAAGCCCCAATTTCACCCAATCCTTTTATAATTTGTTTTGGAAATTCTGCTTTTTGACAAGCATCTTCTATTATTGGAGAAACCTCTCTTTTCACCCACTCTCTGGCAGCATCCCTAATCAATTTATGTTCCTCAGTTAGAAGTTCGTCCATCAGGAAATAATCAGGGGCTTGGTATAAATCTTGCAGCATAATATTCTTAATTTTTTTTTGACAAAAGTAATTTTTTTAAACGAAAAATGATATCCTAAACTATATCTTTGTGACAATAAAAAAGAAATGCTAGCATTAACCAATATAAGCTATAATCAAGATGCATTTTTTATTTTAGTACTCTTGTCATTTTTGCTCATTGCCCTAATAAAGGGGATGTACTGGAAACATGCAAAATTGTTTTTTATGGGAGTGTTTGCTCAAAGATATGCCAATCAATATTTAAGAGAAGAGAATGCATTTACAGAAAGAGTCAATTTTCTCACTTTTTTATTAATGGCCATAAATTTCACATTGATAATTACAAAATTTCAAGCAGTAATTGATTTACCAACAATCGTTTCAGTATTTTTTCTAGTCGTGCTATTTTTTTTGCTAAAATTAATTCTTATCAAGCTTTTGGGATTCTTTTTTAAAGTCAAGGATCTGGCCAAGTTAGCCATATTTTTTTCTTTGCTATTTGATAAAACCCTTGGCTTTGTATTGTTCCCTTTAGTGGTAGTTATTTATTTTTTTAGCGTTGATATATCCTCTACCATGTTAATGATTTCATTGGGCCTTTTTATGATTCTTTTTATTTTAAAGCTATTTTGGCTTTGGAAAATAGGCACAAACTCATTCGGGCTTTCTCAGGTTTATATTTTTTTATATCTTTGCTCCATTGAAATTTTCCCTCTTCTTTTACTAGTAAAGGGGATTTTTATTTAAACAGGATAAAAAATGGTTGAACAAAATAAGAAAGTTAAGACAATTTTAATTGCACAACCCAAACCAGAAGGAAAATCACCTTATGCAGCCTTGGAAAAAAAGCATAATGTAAAAATTGATTTCAGGCCATTTATGCATCTAGAAGAAATTACCGCAATGGAGTTTAAAGAGCAGAGAATTTCTATTTTAAATCATGATGCTGTGATTTTTACTTCAAAAAAAGCAATGGATCATTATTTTGGAATGATAGAAAAATTAAGGTTGAGAGTGCCTGATTTTACCAAATACTTTTGTGTTTCAGAGGCAATTGAACATTACTTGCAAAATTTCATTAATTATCGAAAACGCAAAGTTTTTACTGGAGAGCAGACTTTAGCAAGTTTAATTCCTATCATGCAAAAACACAACGAGTCTAAATTCCTTTTTCCTTGTTCTGATTTACTTAAAAATAAAGAAAATGTAGTATTAGATGAAAGTGGCTTGGAATATACTAAAGCTCAAATGTATAAAGTTGCTTGTTCTGATTTATCTGATTTATCGGATGTAAAATATGATGTTTTGGTATTCTTCAGCCCAACAGGAGTCAAATCATTGTTAGAGAATTTCCCTGAATTTAAGCAAGAGGAAACAAGGTTAGCGGTATTTGGAGCAACAACTATAAAATCAGTGGAAGATAGTGGTTTGAGAGTTGATATTTCAGCCCCAAATAAAAAAGCGCCCTCTATGTTAATGGCATTGGATCAATATATAAAAGAAGCGAATAAAAGAAAAAGATAAATTCCGTTGCAAATCAATTTTTAAAAAGAGGTTTTAGGATCTTTTTTATATTTTTAAAAAATGTTTAAATTCCCTAAAAAACAAAAATTGTGTGGTGAAAAAGTGATTGAAAGATTGTTTGCCAATGGTAAATCTATCTCAGAAAAACCATTTAGAGCTATCTGGAATTTTGAAAAAAATAACGACCAAGTTTGTGTAAAGTCGTTAATTGTTGTTTCCAAAAAAAGATTAAAACTAGCAGTAGACAGAAATGTTGTAAAAAGAAGAATTAAAGAAGCATATCGTCTTCAAAAAAAGCAGTTAGAATGCTTTTTAGAAAGCACTAATCAGCAATTAAATTTAGCAATAATTTATCAAGAAGAAGAAATTTTGGATTACAAGACTTTAGAAGAAAAAATAAATTTACTTTTAAGCCGTTTAATTAAGGAGCTATGAAAGTAATGTGTTCTTTTATTTTCCGAGCCATAATAATTGTTTATCAAAAAGCGTTTTCACCATTATTACCAGCTAGATGCAGATACACTCCTACTTGTTCCCAATACGGTTTAGAAGCAATAACAAAATATGGGCCATGGAAAGGAGGAAAATTAACAATAAAAAGAATTTGTAGTTGTCACCCCTGGGGTGGTCATGGATATGACCCACTGCAATAAATAAAAAATATGAAGAAAAATATTAAATTTTTAATCTTAGCTTTTAGTTTAGCTATTACATCAACTATAGCTACTGCTCAAAATAATGCTATTTCAGATGCAAAAAATTCTGGGGATAATTATTTTGAAATTGCTAAAAACCTTGACATTTTTACAACTCTATATAAAGAGCTCAATACTTTTTATGTGGACGAAACCAATCCTGGAGATTTGATGAAAAAAGGGATTGATGAGATGCTAAAATCATTAGATCCTTTTACAAATTATATACCAGAATCCGAAATTGAAGATTTTAGATTTCAGACTACTGGGCAGTATGGGGGTATTGGAGCAATGATTACTAAAACAGAGGACTATGTTGTTATTTCCGAACCTTATGAAAATTTCCCTGCTCAAAAAGCAGGACTTATGGCGGGAGATAAAATTTTGGAAATAAATGGAGTTAGCGCCAAAGGCAAAACAACAGAGGAAGTTAGCAAAGTACTAAAAGGTCAGCCAAATACATCAGTCACAATATTAATTGAGCGTCCACATGTTGCCAAGCCATTTGAAGTTAGTTTTGATAGAGAACAGGTTTCTGTTGCGAGCGTCCCATACTCAGAATATATTCAAGAAGGGATTGCATATATACGCCTTAGCTCTTTTACTAAAGATTGTTCAAACGATTTAAAAAATGCAATTATAGAACTTAAAAAAGAGCAAGATTTAAAAGGATTAATTCTAGATTTAAGAAGCAATCCTGGAGGGCTTTTAAATGAATCCGTGGACATTGTAAATTTATTTGTAGAAAAAGGACAAGAAATTGTAAGTACAAAAGGAAAAATAAAATCCTGGGATAAATCCTATGTTGCAAATAATACGCCATTAGATACTAAAGTGCCATTAGTAGTTTTAATAAACTCTTCATCTGCTTCAGCTTCTGAAATTGTTTCTGGATCTATTCAAGATTTAGATAGAGGAATTGTAATTGGGCAAAGAAGTTATGGCAAGGGATTAGTACAACAAACCAGGCAATTATCGTATAATTCACAATTAAAATTAACGGTTGCCAAGTATTATATACCTAGCGGGAGATGCATACAGACCTTAGATTATTCTCACAGAAATGAGGACGGAAGCGTTGGTAAAGTTCCGGATTCTTTAATGACTTCATTTAAAACAAAAAATGGCAGAGAAGTAAAAGATGGTGGCGGAATTTTACCAGATATTGTTACAGATCCTGGAAAATATGGGATGATAATTGCATCCTTATTAACCGAGCGATTATTTTTTGATTACGCTACTGATTTTCGCTTTGCACACGATTCAATTTCTTCTAACTTTATTTTTTCTGATGCAGATTTTCTAAATTTCACAACATATCTTACGGATAAAAAATATACTTATAAAACGGAAACAGAAACAGCATTAGAAGAATTAAAAAAGGAAGCTGAAGAGGAGGAATATTTTTCTGCTTTATCTAAGGAATATGATGTTTTGGTCGCAAAAATGCAAGAGAATAAAGATGACGATTTGCAAAAAAGCAAAGATGATATTAAAGAAATCTTAACGGGCGAAATTATGAGCCGGTATTATTATCAAAAAGGAAGAATAAAATCTGGATTAAATTTTGATATTGAAGTTAAAAAAGCAATTGAGATATTGCAAGATAAAGAAACATATGCTAGAATTTTAGGTAATGAATAAATTAACAACTCAGCTTCAACAATACTTATTTATTTCATTAGGAGTTTTTATCCCTACTTCAATTGCAATCTCAAATTTGATTATTGGGCTACTTTCACTTTGTTGGATTTTAGAGGGGAACTTTAAAGCTAAGTTTGAGCTTATAAAAGCTTCACAATGGATGATTTCAATTTTTGCATTAATCTTTTTATATGGGCTTGGGATGTTATGGGGAGATAATCATTTAAATGCAGAGTGGCAATTTCAGAGATTAGCACTATTGCTTGCATTCCCAATCTTAGCTACAATTAAAATTGATCAGAAAACCATAAAATATGGGGCTACAGCTTTTTTAATTACAACTTTTATTTCAGCATCAGTAGCAATATTGATAAATAATAATTTAATTAGTCCACTAGCGGAGTATATCTCTTTTATCAAGGATGATTGGGAAGTCTCCGCATTTATTAAATACAATTATCATAATGTATTGCTTGCACTTGCATTTACCTTATGCATGTATTTAATAATTGAAAACAAAACAAAATATAAAAATATTCTAATACTATTTATTTTAGTATACGCCCTAAGTATCTTTACAGAAAGAGGAAGAGCGGGTCAGGTAATTTTTAATTTGTCAGCTATTTTTTACATTTTTTATTATAATTATAGTAGGAAATATATTTTAAGGTCACTAGCGTTTTTTATATTTCTATTCTCTTTTCAGTTTGTAGTATATAAAACAACAACAGTTTATAAAAGTCGATTTGATGTAGTTTCAAATATTATTAAAAGCAATGGTGGAGAAGGGGATGTAAAGGACATACGCTATGTTTTTATCCGAGAATCTTTAAATAAGATATTTGAAAAACCATTTTTAGGACATGGTACTGGTAGCTTTGGAACAATTTTTAAAAATGATATTGATAGTGGGCATTATTTTGACAAGCACACCACTCCACACAATCAATATCTTTATGTGTGGTTTGAACTTGGAATTCTTGGGCTATTTGTACTACTAATGATTTTTTATCATCAAATAAGGGAATTGTTTAAAAAACAGGATGGGATTCATAGAACGCTACTCCCTTTATCATTTATGTGTTTGATGCTTGTCGACTCTTACTTTTTTATTTTCATACTTACAATTGCATATATTTATTTATATACAATTTACAGTCGTTACGAATCCGAATAAACCCTCTTAATCCTTCTATTTAAAGTGGAGTATATTTCATAAGGAATAGTATTTATTTTTTTTACAATTTCAGATACAGTTAGTTGATCTCCAAAGATTTCCACTAAATCTCCTTCATTTGCTTTACATTTTGTAATATCAATTGCAAAACTATCCATACTAATTTTTCCAATAATAGGACACTTATAATTATTAATAAAAACACTTCCAATAGCATTACTGAGCTGTCTGTTCATTCCATCAGCATAACCAACAGGGATTATGCCAATTTTCATTTTTTCTTTTGCAATAAAAGAAGTCCCGTATCCAACCGAATCCCCTCTTTCTAAATCTCTAATTTGAGTAATAACACTAGTAAGACAACTAATTTGTTTTAAATTTACATCAGTAGTAGAGCCGTATAGCCCAATTCCTAAGCGAACGCTATCCATTTGATAATCGGTAAAATTTAACACCCCATGAGAGTTTAGTAAATGTTTGTCTATCTTTCTGCCTAAAAGGAGTTCAAATTTTTGCGAAATTGATTTGAAATTGTCAATCTGTTTTAGTGTAAAATCAGTTTTGTTTTTATCGTCAGATGCTGCTAAATGGGAACAGATAGAGTCTAAATTTAAATGAGTATTATGTTGTATTTTTGAGATAATAGATTCAACTTCATTTGGATTAAATCCATAACGATTCATTCCTGTATTAAACTTAATATGAACACCTACTTCATTTTTATTCGAGCAATACAAATCCAATAGCTTATGGTTGTATAAAACAACATCTAGCTTATATTTAATAATTTTGGCATAGCTTTTTATTCCTGGGTTTGCAACCATAATTTTTGTTTTGATGCCAGATTTTCTAAGAATTAACCCCTCTTCAAAATCACTAACCCAAAGCGCATAAACTCCAAGTTGCTCCAATTTTTTGGATATTTTTACATCTCCATGTCCGTAAGCAAAAGCCTTAACTACTCCAATAATTTTAGTTTTAGGATTTAACTTAGCTTTTAAATAATTAAAATTTTGCTCTAATTTATTTAAATCAATATGCAATATGGTTTCGTTTGCAGCGCTCATTAAATAGTATTACTAAAGCATTGTCTACAAAGCGGTTTATATTCATTTTGTTGCCCTAATTGAACCAGCTCTTGATTTTTTGTAAGTCTAAAAGAATGATTTGCAATTTCACCACAGTCAATACAAATGGCATGAACTTTGGTAATGTGTTCAGCAATTGCTAAAAGTTGTGGCATTACTCCAAATGGCTTGCCCAAGAAATCCATATCTAGCCCAGCAATAATTACTCTTTTGCCCTCATTAGCAAGCGTATTGCAAACAGCAATAAGATCATCATTAAAAAATTGAGCCTCATCAATTGCTACAACCTTTGCGTCATTAACTAAAGTTAATATTTCAAATGGAGAGTTAACTGGAGTTGAGATAATGGTATTTGAGTCATGAGAAACCACTTTTTCATTATCATACCTAACGTCTATTTGGGGTTTAAAAACAGCTATTTTAAGTTTGGCAAATTCTGCCCTTTTCAATCTTCTGAGTAATTCTTCAGTTTTGCCAGAGAACATAGATCCGCAAATTACTTCAATACTGCCTTTTTGCATGGGATGATCTATTTGCGATTCTAAAAACATCAGGTCGGATTTCTTTTGTTAAGTTTGCTAACAAAAGTATAAAAAGCAATTTCAATAGTTATGAAATTTAAAAGTTTGTTTTTACTTGTGATTTTCTTTGTGATATCTCAAAATATCTTTGGGCAGAGCGATAGTTTAAAAGTAAATAAAAAGCGGGTTTTTATAGTTGGAAGTAGTCTTGCTGGAGCACTTGGAGGCTCTTATTTGTATGTCCAAAATTCTTGGTGGTCGGAAAAACAAGAACCATTTCACTTTGATGATGGAGCTGATTTAACCTATGCTTTAAATGTAGATAAAGTGGGGCATTTTATGGGAGGCCTAGAAGCAGCTGATGTTTTTTCGTCCTCAATGAAATGGGCAGGAATGCAAGAAGAACAGGCGCTTTGGTATGGAGCTGCATTTGGCTCTGGTTTACAGTTGGCTATTGAAATGAAAGATGCCTATGCTCCATATTGGGGATTTAGTAAATGGGATTTAGCATTAGGCTCTGCAGGATCATTATTTCCGGTTGCTCAGTATTATAATGATGATTTAAAAGCTATCAATTTTAAATTTTCATATTATAAACAGTCGGACATTTATTGGGAATTAGACAGAAAGAGAGGAAAAGAACCCAATAAGTATGCCTGGCAAGATGATTATCCTAATCAAACATACTGGCTAAGCGTTGATGTAAATCACTTTACAGAAACTTGCTGTTGGCCTGATTGGCTCAATCTTGCAATTGGCTTTGGCCTAGATGACACTCAGTATTTAAATGAGAATAACACAAAAATGGGAGGAAATAATGAATGGTATATTGCTTTGGATTATGATATTCCTAAAATGTTAAAAAAGTGGAACTCTCCAACAGGCAAAAAAGTAAAACATTGGCTGAATTACATTCATTTGCCAGCCCCAACAATAAGGATCTCTCCAAAATTAGAATTTTACCCACTATTTCTCTAATTTTGTAAGATGTCAAAACTGTATATTATACCTACTCCGATTGGGAATTTAGAGGATATCACTTTAAGGGCAATTCGGTTGCTTAAAGAGGTAAATTTAGTATTGGCTGAGGATACCAGAACCTCAAACAAGTTATTTGCTAAATATAATATAGAAACCCCATTAGCTTCTTTTCACATGCATAATGAGCATGAAGTTTTGTCAAAATATATTGTCAGATTAAAAGAAGGAGAATGTTTCGCATTAATTTCTGATGCAGGAACTCCAGCTATTTCTGATCCTGGATTTTTACTGGTTCGTGAATGTGTTAAAGAAGGTATTGAAGTTGATTGTTTGCCTGGAGCAACTGCTTTTGTGCCAGCTTTAGTTAATTCTGGCTTGCCAAATGATAAGTTTGTTTTTGAGGGATTTTTACCTGTAAAAAAAGGAAGGCAAACACGTTTGAAAATTCTATCAGATGAGGGAAGAACAATGGTTTTTTACGAATCTCCTCATAGGCTTGTAAAAACATTACAGCAATTTGTTGAATATTTTGGAGCTGATAGAAAAGTATCTGTTTCAAGAGAAATCAGCAAAATGTTTGAAGAAACAATAAGGGGTGCTGGTGCTGAGGTAGTATTGCACTTTGAACACAAAAAACCAAAGGGAGAATTTGTAATTGTAGTGGAGGGAAAGAAATGAAGATAGAAAAATTTATAGCTAAAAAGCCATATATTATTGCAGGTCCTTGTAGCGCGGAATCAGAATCTCAAATTCTGAAAATTGCAAATGAAATTAAACCAATTGTTGATGTATTTAGAGCTGGCGTTTGGAAACCAAGAACAAGTCCAGATTCATTTGAAGGGGCTGGAGAAAATGCCCTTAAATGGCTGCAAAAAGTACAATCGGAAACGGGATTAAAAGTTATCACTGAAGTTGCAACTCCAAAGCATGTGGAACTTTGTTTAGAATCAGGTATTGATATGCTTTGGATAGGAGCTCGAACCACAGTAAATCCCTTTTATGTACAAGAAATTGCGGAGGCTCTTAAAGGAGTTGATATTCCTGTATTTGTTAAAAATCCAATTCATCCAGAAATAGGATTATGGGTTGGTGCATTGGAGCGATTAAATAAGGCTGGAGTTCATAAATTATCGGCTATTCATAGAGGTTTTTATAATTATAAAGAATCTGCTTTTAGAAACGACCCTAAGTGGGAAATGCCTATAAAATTAAGAGAAGAGGTTCGTGATTTACCCATTATTTGTGATCCGTCTCATATAGCGGGAAAGGCATTACTAATTGAGGATGTTTCACAAACTGCAATGGATATTAATTTGAATGGCTTAATGATAGAGACGCATAATAATCCCTCAAGTGCTTTAAGCGATTCTAGACAACAAATTACTCCTCAAGACCTCAAACGAATCTTAAATAATTTAATTCTTAGAGATACTAAATTAAGAGATGAGGCTTTCAAAGACGAGTTGTTAGAATTTAGAAATCAGATCGATTTGTTAGATCATCAAATTATAGAATTGTTAAATGACAGGAAAAAAATTGTTGAAACAATTGCTCATTTTAAAAATCAAAATAAGCTCACTATTTTTCAGATTGAAAGATGGTTTGAGATTATTCAAAGCAGAAAATCTCTTGCAAATAATTTAAAATTAGACAATCAAATGGTTGCAGAAATTTTTGAACTTATTCATAAGTATTCCATACTTACCCAAACAAAAATTATGAGATAATGAATAAAAGGTGGGAGGTAAAGAAATCTGACTCTGTAATTGTTCAAAAATTGGCTAAAGATTTAGATGTAAGTGAAATTGTGGCTCATCTTTTAGTATTAAGAGGGATTAAAACATTTACTGAAGCAAAACTTTTTTTCAGGCCAGAATTATCTCATTTACACGATCCTTTTTTGATGAAAAATATGGATCTGGCGGTTAAAAGAATTGAAACTGCAATCTCAAAAAAACAAAAGATTTTGGTTTATGGAGATTATGATGTTGATGGCACAACATCTGTTGCTATGATGTATTCTTTTTTGAAAAAATACAACCAGAATATTGAGTATTACATCCCTTGTAGATATGAGGAGGGCTATGGAATTTCATTAAAAGGAATTGATTATGCAAATGCAAATAATTTTGCCCTAATTATAGCTTTGGATTGTGGAATTAGGGATATTGAACAGATTGATTATGCAAATGAAAGGGGCATTGATTTTATTATATGCGATCATCATACTCCTTCAGATAAAATTCCAAACGCAATTGCAGTTTTAAATCCAAAACAGATTGATTGCAATTATCCCTATAAAGAACTTTCAGGCTGTGGCGTGGGCTTTAAATTGATACAAGCATATTGTATAAATAATGATATTTCTTTTGATGAAATAATTGAATACTTGGATTTATTAACAGTAAGTATTGGGGCCGATATTGTTCCTATGACAGGTGAAAATAGAGTATTGGCTTTTTACGGACTTAAACAAATTAATTCCACGCCAAGAGTTGGCTTAAAAGCTTTAATGGATGCCGCTTCCAAAACAAAAGAACTTACTATATCAGATGTGGTTTTTGGAATTGCTCCAAGAATAAATGCAGCAGGAAGAATAGAGCACGCCAAAAAAGCAGTGGAGATTTTAGTTGAGAAAGATTATGATAGAGCAAAATCATTTGCTGATGGGATAGAAGAAAACAATAAAACCAGAAAAGATTTAGATCAAAGCATTACTAAGCAGGCTCTTGAAATGGTTGATGAAAATAAAAAATCAACCGTTGTTTTTAGCCAAAAATGGCATAAAGGAGTTGTTGGCATTGTCGCCTCTCGCCTTATAGAATCCTATTACAAACCAACAATTGTGCTTGCTGAAAATGATGGACTGCTTACAGGATCTGCTCGCTCTGTTCACGATTTTGATTTATATGAGGCCATTTCAAAATGTTCTCATTTATGCCAAAAATTTGGAGGACATAAGTATGCGGCAGGACTAAGTATTAAAAAGGAAAATCTTCACGCTTTTATTATTGCCTTTGAAAAAGTAGTTTCTGAGACAATTACTGAGGATCAACTTTCTGCTAAAATTGAAGTTGATATGGAAATTGATATCAATGATGTGGACGAAAAACTATTTAGAATAATAAAACAATTTGCTCCTTTTGTCCCACTTAATTTAGCTCCAGCTTTTATTAGTAAGGCAGTAATTGATACTGGTTATGGCAAAAAGTTAGGAGCCGATAAATTTCACTTAAGAATTAATGCTAAAACTGTAACTGGCTCAATTGGAGGTATTGGTTTTGGTATGGGAGATTTTTTTGATAATATAAAGGATTATCAAGAGTTTGATATCTGTTATACTATTGAAGAAAACGAATGGAATGGCAAGAAAAGTTTGCAGTTGATGCTAGCTGATATTAAGTAGTTTTTTTAGAAATGAGACAGCTAATCAAGCTATACAGATTTATCCAATATTCCTGCCTAAAAGTTTAGCAATTTGAGTTTTTATTTTGGTTAAATTATTTAATTTTTTTATTCCATCTTCATCAATATCTCCAGTTTGTAATTGCTGTTGTAGCTTAGATATCTGAAGATCAACAATTCCCTTTTTTAGAGATAAAATTGCTTTTTCAGTTGTTTTGTGTAGTTTTTCATCTTCTCTACCAGTTATAATATTGTGTCTTTGCTTCCAGTTATCACTGATATTATGAGCCTGAGCGATTAAATCAACGGTTTGCTTACTAATTTCAATATCAGAGTTATTGGTTAGTTTCTGAACATCAATTAAACCCGCATTTTCAATCCCATTAATAATTGCTGTATACAATTTTTGATACTGAGGATTGGAGAATTCAATCCCATCTTGATGCAATTCATTAATTATCATGCCGGCAACACTTTCTTCTTCCTCTTGAACTAGAAAGATCTCATTTCCATAATTAATCAAAAGCCTTAAAACTTCCTCTTCCTGTTTCTGCAGTTTTTGTTCAATAGTAGTCTTAGATTTTTTTTGAGTTATTAATGGCACAGTTTCCTCTCCCAAGTTGCCTATTGGTCCACTTTTTACCATTGTTCTTGCTTTGCTAACCTGTTGCAAAAGAGACTGTTCAGAAACGCCTAATTTCCCATGATAAATTTTACAATATTCTTCTCTACTAAAAACATCTGGGATTTCAGAAATGCTAAAGATAATTTTCTTTTTAATTTCAATTATTTTTGCAGGGTCTGTTTCTTGCTTTAGCTTGTAAATATCAATAAGATAATCCACAAAATTTATAGCTGTTTTATCTAGGTATTCTTGAAATTTATCAGTAGTTAGTTTCTTTGAGTAGGAATCAGGATCCTCTCCTTCAGGGAAAGAAGCTATTTTTACATTCATTTCTGCTTTTAAGCAAAGATCTATGGAGCGAATGGTTGCATTTATTCCTGCATTATCCCCATCAAATAATAAAACAACATTATTGGTGGAACGCTTAATAAGCCCAATCTGATAAGTTCCCAATGCTGTTCCAGAAGCAGAAACCACATTTTCAATACCGTTTTGATGCATTGAAATAACATCAGTATAGCCCTCCACAATAAAGCATTTATTAGCCCTACTTATTGCTTGTTTTGAAATATCTAATCCGTATAAAACCTTTGATTTATCATAAATTAATGTCTCCCCAGAGTTAAGGTATTTTGATTTTGCATCAGCATTAAAGGCCCTCCCACCAAAACCAATTATTTTGCCTGAATAGGAGTGTATTGGGAAAATAGTTCTTTCTCGAAATTTATCATAAGTTTTTCCCTCTTCATTCTCTCCAATTAAGCTAGATTCAATCAAAATATTTTTATCATAGCCAGCTTTAAGCGCAGCTTTTTCAAATGCGTTTTGTTTTTTAGGACTGTATCCAAGCTTGAATTGTTTTATTATTTCATCTGAGAACCCTCTCTCTTTAAAATAACTCAATCCAATTGTTTTACCTTCTTCTGTATTCCAAAGCGTATCTTGAAAATATTCACTAGCAAATTTTGTTGCAATTAACTGACTTTCTTTGGCCGAGAGTTTACTTTCCTGTTCAACAGTAAGGGATTCTTCAACAATTTCGATATTGTATTTTGCAGCAACATATCTTAATGCTTCAGGGTAGTTTGCCCCTTGCAATTCTTGGACAAACATTATGCTGTTGCCACCTTTTCCGCATCCAAAACACTTGTAAATCCCTTTAGTAGGCGATACTACAAAAGAAGGGGTTTTTTCATCATGAAAAGGGCATCTCCCCTTGTAATTAACCCCAGCTTTTTTTAAATCCACAAAATCACCAACAATCTCTTCAATCCGGGCTGCTTCAAAAATTCTATCTATGGTTTCTTGAGGGATCATTTCTTTCTATTTATTACATAATCTAACAATAGGCGTAATGATTTATTTGCCTCATTATTTTCAAAATTATTAAGTATATTCACTGCTTGCTGATGATATGATTTCATTGTTTTTTCTGCATATTCAAGCCCTCCATTTTCTTTAACCAGTTCAATTACTTCAGTTACTTTCTTCTCATCTTTATGATGATTTTTTACAATATTTATGATGTATTTCTTTAATGAAGCATCCACACAATTAAGTGTATGGATTAATGGAAGGGTCATTTTTTGTTCTCTTATGTCAATGGCAGTTGGTTTTCCTATTAATGAGCTTTGAGTATAGTCAAACAAATCATCTTTAATTTGGAAAGCAATTCCTGCTTTTTCCCCAAATAATCGCATTTTTTCCACAGTCTCTTTATTTTGCCCTACAGAGTTAGCCCCACTAGCACAGCAGGCAGCAATTAATGTGGCTGTTTTCTGACGGATAATATCAAAATACACCTTTTCAGTGATGTCTAATTTTCTAGCTTTTTCGATTTGCAAAAGCTCTCCTTCACTCATATCTTGAACAGCGGTACTCATGATTTCTAATAAATCAAATTCTTTATTTTTCACTGCTAAAAGCAATCCTCTACTTAGTAGAAAATCCCCAACTAAAACAGCAATTTTATTTTTCCAAAGGGCATTAATTGAAAAAAATCCTCTTCTAAAATTAGCTTCATCAATAACATCATCATGCACTAAAGTAGCAGTGTGCAAGAGTTCAATCATTCCTGCTGCTCGATAGGTATTTTCTTCAAATTTCCCAAAAAGTTTGGCAGATAGAAAAACAAACATAGGCCGCATTTGTTTGCCTTTTCTTTTGATAATATAATACATAATCTTATCAAGTAATGCGACATTACTTTTTAAGGATTCTTTAAACTTGCTCTCAAACAAGTTCATCTCCATTTTAATAGGAGCCTGTATATCTTTTATTATGGACAAAATTAGAGCTAACTTGAAATGCGAATGTACAAAGAAAATGACCCTATAAAGGCTTCTTTTTTCTTTGTTTAAAAGTTATTTGAGTTTGTTTACCAATTGTCCGCAAGCTGCTGCAATATCCTTGCCCTTACTTTTTCTCAAATTTACGATTAGCTTTCTCTCTTCTAAGAATTTGATAAAAGTATCAGTAACCTTATTTGATGATTTTTCATAAGGAAGATCATCAACGGTATTGTACTCAATGAGGTTTATTTTACAAGGGCTAGCTTTTGCAAATTGAACTAACTTTTGTGCATCTTCAATACTGTCGTTTAGGTCTTTAAATAAGATATATTCGTAAGTAACTCTGCTGCCCGTTTTATCATAAAAATACCCAACAGCCTCTCTTAGTTCAGCTAAGTTAATTTTTTTATTCAAGGGCATTAAGATATCGCGCTTACTATCGGAGGCTGCATGTAATGAAATAGCCAGATTAAACTTAACCTTATCATCCCCAAGGGTTTTTATCATTTTTGAAATACCAGCTGTTGAAACCGTAATTCTTTTTGGAGACATCCCTAATCCTTCCTCAGTGGTTATAAAATTAATGCTATTCAATACTGCTTTGTAGTTTAATAATGGTTCTCCCATACCCATATAAACTATATTTGATAGTGGTTTGCCAAAGTTTGAAACAGCCTCTTCATTAAGAATAAAAACTTGATCGTAAATTTCACCAGCGGTTAGATTTCTTGCTAATTTTAATGTTCCAGTAGCACAGAAGTTACAAGTTAAACTGCAGCCAACTTGTGATGAAACGCATGCGGTTAATCTTTTTTGTGAGGGGATTAAAACCCCCTCAACCAAAAGTTTATCATGCAATTGAAAGCTGTATTTTATAGTTCCGTCTATACTTCTTTCCGCTTTATGAATTTTAACAGTGTTAATAGTGAAATTACTACTTAATAACTCACGCATTTCTTTTGATAAGGAGGTTATTTCTTCAAATGAAGTTGCTCTTTTTTGCCAAAGCCATTCCCATATTTGTTTAGCTCTGAATTTAGGTAGACTATGTTCTGCACAGAATGCTACAATCTCTTCTAAATCTAAACTCCTTATATCTTTTTTATCACTCATAATTGTTTACAAAGATATATTACTTTTGTCTATGCGATTTTTAACGGCAGATTATTTATATCCACTTCATACCAATCCATTAAAAGAAGGTGTTTTGCAAATTTCTGAAAAAGGGGAAGTAGTTGCTATTTTTGAAGATAGAAAATCTGTGTCAAAAGAAAAGTTAGAAATTTTTGAGGGGATTTTATGTCCAGGATTTGTAAACGCACATTGTCATTTGGAATTGAGCCATTTAAAAGGCGTAGCAGAAAAAGGCAAAGGATTGTTGGATTTTATTGGTGCCGTTCAAAAAAGAAATAATTTTGAAAAAGATGCGATTTTGGCAGCCATTGATTTTGCAGAACAGCAAATGATAAAAAACGGCATTGTTGGGGTGGGAGATATTTGTAATACAGCAGACACTCTTTCTCAAAAACAAAAAGGCAACTTACAATACTATAATTTCATTGAAGTTTTTGGAATACAAGATCAAAAGGCAAACCAAATAATAATGGAGGCAAAAGAGTTGAGAAATCAATTCAGAGCCAGTGGCTTAAAGGCAACAATTACTCCTCACTCTCCATATTCTGTACCGCCAAAATTAATTCAAGAAATTACAAGAAATTTTGATGAAAATGACGAATTGCTTACTATTCATGTTCAGGAAACAATTAAGGAAAATGAGCTATTTGAAAATAAGCAAGGAGATTTTTTTGCTTGGCTTCAAGGCATTAATGCAAGCTCTACAATTTGGGAAAGCAGAAACAAATCAACTGATATTTTAAAAGAATTAGGAAACAAAAAATTATTATTGGTCCACAACACTTTTGCCGAAAAAGAAGATATCGGTTCTTATTATTATTGTACTTGCCCAAAGGCAAATTTATATATTGAAAATAGCTTACCGGACTACTCTATTTTTGATACTGATAAATTATGTGTAGGAACAGATAGCCTAGCCTCTAATAACTCACTTTCTATTTTAGAGGAGTTGCAAATAATTAAAGAAAACACCAATTTTGATTTTAATACACTGCTCAAAATAGCTTCTAAAAATGGGGCTGAGGCATTAGGATTTACAAAGCTAGGGACTTTTGAAAAAGGGAAAATTCCTGGAGTAAACTTGATATCGGAACTAAATAAAATTGAAATTATTGCATAAAGGCCTCTGCAATCTTTAAATCTTTTTCAGTAGTAATTTTTAGGTTTTTTTCCTCTCCTAAAATAGTTGTGATGTTGCCTCCATTTGCTTCAAATACAGAAGCATCATCTGTAAAATGTTCTGCAAATTCTTGCCTGTAAGCATCTTTAATGTCAGTACTTATAAAACATTGGGGGGTTTGTACTTGATAAAGATTATCTCTATCAATATGTTTTGAAGTTTCTCCATCAACTTTCCGAATGGAATCCTTAATAGGGATAATAGGGACAACTCCAATTCCTTTTTTAGTTTCAGCAACTAAGCGATCAATTAAAGTTTTAGAAATGAGCGGGCGAACACCATCATGAATTGCAACAATTGATTCCTCATCTATTTTTTCAAGTCCATTTTTTACAGATTGAAAACGGCTTTCACCTCCCTGAACTAAAACATGCTTTTGATTGAAATTTCTGTCTTTACAAAGGTTACTCCAGTAATCAAATTGTGCTTTGGGTAAAACGACAATAATTTCTTCAAAGTGAGAAAATTGTTTTATAGTATGGATTAAAATGGGCTCATTTTGTAATAGTAAAAACTGTTTGGGGATTTCCGAATGCATTCTTTCTCCTTTCCCTCCAGCAACTATTAAGGCCACTTTTTTCACTTTAAATAATTAGCATAACATCTCCATATGTATGGAAATTGTATTTCTTTTTTAGAGCTTCCGCATATGCTTTTCGCAAAATATCTAATCCAGAAAAAGCGGCAACTTGCATCATTAATGCAGATTGTGGTAAATGAAAGTTGGTTAACATACAATTTGCAATCCTAAAATTATAAGGAGGAAATAAGAATATATTTGTCCATCCAGTAAAAGCAAGAGCTTCATTTTTTGTCGAAACAGAAGATTCTAATGTGCGCATTACAGTAGTCCCAACAGCACAAATTCTTTTTCCTTGGGCCTTGCCAGTATTAATTTGCTCTGCAGCCCTTTGAGGAATGATTATTTCCTCCGATTCCATTCTATGTTTTGATAAATCTTCAACCATAATAGGGCTGAATGTCCCCAAACCAACATGGAGTGTGGTTTCAGCAAACTCAACTCCGGTTAACTCCAGTTGCTTCATTAAAAGCTTGCTAAAATGTAATCCAGCAGTAGGAGCGGCAACGGCTCCCTCATGTTTTGCATAAACAGTTTGGTATCTTTCAGTATCTTGATCTGTTGCTGTTCTGTCAAGGTGTTTTGGTATAGGCGTTTCTCCAAGAGCCGTAATAGCTTGTTTAAATTCTTCATGAGTACCATCAAAAAGGAATCTCAAGGTTCTTCCTCTGGATGTTGTATTATCAATTACTTCCGCAATGAGATCATCTTTTTCCCCAAAGAATAATTTATTTCCAATTCTAATTTTTCTAGCAGGATCAACCAGCACATCCCAAATCCTATTTTCTTTATCTAATTCTCTCAACAAAAAAACTTCTATCATTGCCCCAGTTTTTTCTTTATTGGCAATTAATCTTGCAGGGAAAACTTTGGTGTTATTTAGTACAATTACATCTCCCTCAACAAAAAAATCTTTGAGATCAGACACTACTTTATGTTCAATTTGACCAGTATTTTTATGTACAATCATGAGTTTTGCCTCCTCTCTTTCAGCAGCTGGTTTTTTTGCAATTCTTGCTTCTGGCAAGTCAAAAGTGAACATGGATAATTTGTATTTCATCTGAAAGTAAGGGTTAAATTAAAGGCTGCAAATATAATGGATTGAAAAACAGAAGTCAAGTAAATTTACTTATTTAAAAGCT
>JACKQG010003419.1_pt1 | contig 19512 bp, 42 predicted proteins | sample 8237621 | NCBI WGS metagenome assembly JACKQG01 (sample SAMN15677084, study PRJNA649215) | marine metagenome | biome: marine; feature: Black Sea; material: saline water; isolation source: suspended particulate matter (SPM) from the Black Sea western gyre | collected 2013-06-09/2013-06-10 | depth... | reverse complement strand
AGCAGACACCATGAGGGAAGCCTGTACTTTGGATTTTGATTTCGTAGAAGATGAATGGCATTATGCCCCGGAGTTTAGATGAAAATTACAAAGAGACAACTACGAAGTATTATTAAAGAAGCAATCACAACAGTGTCTGATGCTGAATTTGACAGGGCGACATGGGATGATATTGAGCCTATTTGGCAAGAAATTGACAAATCTGTAGATTAGCGTTATAATAGACTTATAAAATGAAAATTTCAAAATGTCGACATACAAAGTTAATAAAGCAAAAAGGAGCTTAACAATGAAAATTACAAAAAGACAATTAAAGAGAATTATTAGAGAAGAACGCCATCGGATAATGGAAGGTGCGTATGCTGAAGCTGATGGAGATCATGTCGAAGTTTCTGATCATCACTGGCCACGAGTTGATTGGGATATGGTTGTCGGCGAACTGGTTGATAAGTGGAGTGAAGGTGAAGTCGCTGATTGGGAAGGTGGTTCTGACACCGCAACTAAAGACGGAGAATTGACACAGGCAGAGGCAAAGGCCTGGTATGCAGAGCAAGTCGATATTGCGTCTCAAGATCTCGAAGTAGAATTAGTGACACAAATTAGAAAGTTGGCACTAAAAAATATGAAAGATTTTACAGAACGCTTAATGAATGGCGACTATGATAGATAGGGAATAGTGCAAGGGCTTAATGATTTAGTCATAGATCGTTGATGTAAACTAACTGGAACCGTTAATTAAAAGAGGCATAAATACCATAGTCGGTCTTAAAGAAAAACTAATTAAATCATTTTTACAAAATGAAAAAGAAAAGCTTGTCAAGGATCTTAAAGAAGATCCAATAATAGGCTTTGCAAATTTACTAAATAAATTAAACATTACATATTCACAAGACAAAAACAATTTCAGTATCTATCTTGATGGTCAAGATACAGTAAAGATTACTATACATAAATAAAGCTGGTTAACTTATCCATGCGCATTTTGGCAACATTTACATTTCTTAGCGTATTTTTTCCAAGTGATTTAAACAAATATGACGATTTGTTTGACAAGATGGGTTATGCTCAAAGTCGTTGTTGTAATACAGGATGTGTTGCAATGGTCTCTCCGGGGAAAAAAGAGAGGTCTGTTGAGGTTATCAACAAGTATAAGACACTAGAGATATTTTTTAATGAAAATTCTCACATCCTGTCAAGTGAAATGCGTGATGCAATTGAGCAGTACACACAGCAAAAAAAGAATGTTGATTTAACCTTTGTTGGTTACACTGACGAATGTGGAACATATCAACAAAATAAGATGCTTGCTCTCCGACGGGCTGAGGCAGTGAAAGCAGTATATATAAATATTAATCCAGATGCTGATATAACAATTAAAGCAACCGGCGAGATTGCTGCAGGTCATAATGCAAGTTCAAGAAAGGTCCATGTTACTGAAGCAACAAATATCAGGTTTTTAGAACCAATGCCAAAAATAGTTGCCGACACTTACTTACTTGACACAAGCGGTTCAATATCAACATCTGATCTTGAATTAATTCGAAGATCAATTAACTATTATCGGCCGCAAAACTCTAAAATTTATATATCAACAACAAAATGTGTAAGACATATGACTCCATTTAGCTCAATTTCCTCATTAGGTGGAACTGAAATTTGGTATTCATATTGGTACATCCTTGACTATATGAAGCAAGGGCAAACATTAGCGATAATTAGCGACTTTGATTCAGAAGTACCTCTAACCTCACGCGAACGAATAAGAATAAACGAAAAAGCCACAAAGAAAGGAGTAAAGGTTATAGCTATTTCGTTGTAAACTATAATAATAACCTTTAAATTTAAAATATGAATATTTCGCTTGAAAGCATTGTGTTTCTTAATTCAACAATAGATGCCAGCAATAGAACAAAAAGTACTATATTAAACTATGGTGACCATGGATTTAAGATTGTTGGGTTTGATCCGGAATCACAATTATTCGGCGCCACACCAGCAATCAGAGTATGTTCTATGATGAATACTTTTGATAACGAAGTATTTAAGGGTTGGTTACCATTGTTGGAAATTTACGATAAATGAAGCATATTGATTTACATGGTATCAAGCATCTTCAAGTAGAACAAACACTAAATAAAGAATTCGCTGGATTTGATTTTCCACTAATCGTAATTACTGGTAAATCTCCAATGATGAAGGAGATTGTTGAGCAAATTGCCAGTAATTTCAAATTGAAGGCCAAAGAAATGGTTGGCAACAAAGGAAGATTAATAATTTATGAATAAGCAGTGCTTATTTTAGCAAGCCGGCAACTCTTTGCCATCTTTCCATAATAACATTATCAGATAATCTTTTGCCTTCTTTCTTGGCATCGGGCAACTTGGTTTTATTTCCCAATGCATTACCAATGGCTGTAAGATATTTAAGAACTTCCTGCTCATTTCCACCACCGAGACCCTGTAGGTCAACCTGCCCGGCTAAACCCATTGAGGCTGTTGGATCATTAAACATTGTGGCTGCCCATCGGTGGTGACCATCTAAAATTTCACCATTAACTCCTGCCCAAGCATCAAGGTCACCGCCGGCGATCTGGTTTTTGGGATTCATCGCCATACCAAGACCTTTATATATTAAAATGTTTGACTGCGTTGGAATAGCATCAGCAGCTGCAAGTGATCCGCCTTTGGTAACCGTAATCTTGTCATCTGTGGGGTCACCATCTTCAAGACCACCAGTCATAAATTCTGTACCTGCATCATCCATACTTAAAAAAGAGTTTGGTGCTGGAGGTGGAGCTTTTTCAGAAAGCAAATATTCGGCACCTCGAGAAATTGCTTCGGTCTTTGTGTCCTCCTCAGCCTCTTCACCCTTATCTCCAGATTCTTCATGGGTATCAACGTTATAATTGCCACCTGGGCTCAACGCATCTTCAACGTCGGAAAAATCACCTTTGGCATCTTCCGGACCTGGCAAAAATGGCATAACAGATTTAGGGAGTCCAGTTGTTGGAACCTTTGCGGCCAGATCAGTGAGTCTTTTTATAAAAACCTCGGGTCCAATCTTTTCAATCCAGGCTTTTGCCTCTGCACCAGACGTTGCAAACCATTGACCTTGTGTTGACGCAACGAGTGGTGCATCATCATCACCGGAAAGAAGCTGATTTGCCATTTCAATAGGGTCAACATCTTTTACATTCGTAGTCTTATCGACTGCATCACCCTTATATTCACCAGTTAATTGACCTGATACGTCTTTTTGCTCTTCCTTTTCAATTAAAAGTGTTTGATGTTCTTCAAATATCATTTTTTTCAATTCTTTGGATGTAAGTTGTTTAGTTAGATCTTTAAACCCATATATCTCAAGCAATGTTTTGATAGCCATAGTTTCTCCATACAATATTGTAGTATATTACTATATATTTTGTTTTAGATAGATAAACTGAAAAATAATGATAAAAAATGTGAAAGTTGCTACAAAATATGGTATAATATAATCATAATCAAGGTAGAGGAGACAAAATGCCCCGTAAATCTCAAGCACTTCGGCTTAACCAAGCAAAGCACCTTTTTGAGGAGTATACATCTTCAGGGATTACAGGCAGTGAAACTTCGTTCCTTCGTGATATGATTACACAAATGAATCGCGGTAAGTACCCAACTAAAAGGCAACGCGAGTGGCTTGATAATCTCATCGAATCTGGTGTTCCAAGCGTCTCTAAAGAAGATAGTGCCAAATTTACTGCTGTGCTTAATGCAGTTGCTTTCTTTAACGAGGCCGGAAATAGATCTTGGGAGGTAAACGTACTTAATGATTTTGCCTTTCGAATTCGAAAAGGTTGGAGCCTTAGTGACAAGCAGGCCGCACTGCTTCAAAAATTGCTTACAAAAAAGGAGGATGAGGAAAATGGTAAGCATATTCTCGTGGTGACCGATGAGATGCAAGAGGAGCTTAGGATGCTTGTAAAGCTTTATAATGGTTACTCTTCTTTGTGGCGGCAAGATCGCCCGGGACTTCAATCAGTTGTCAGTACTATAAGACAATATCTGTCTGGTGATGGTATAATTGAAGAGTATCATTATGATAGACTCCGAAAGGCACTGGCCGCAAAGGTTAAGAAGCTTACGAGTCCAAGATTTATACAAAATTCTCATGGGTTTTATAATTTTGATAATGAAAGATGCCTTATTCTTTGTGTAACGGATACGTATGTAACACAGAGCGGTATTATTGCCAATGATTGGCTTCTACCATCAGGCGAAATTAAGGTAATTGATCAAGATCGAGTCAGCAAGAGAAGTTAAATAGAAAAAATGGAGAGTAATATGACGTGGACGGTAATTTATAATGATAAATCATTTAAACAAGTGCAGACATCGATAAATGATTATAATGAGGCTTTTAAAGTTGCAAAGCAAATTAGTGAAAAGAAAATTTTTGCAATCATTAAAGGTAATCATGCTTCGACAGTTAGGTTCTTTGAATAGGAGAAAGCATAATGCATAGTGTTTATTTGGAAAAGTGGCAATTTGATATGATTATCGAGGCGCTTATGTCTCTTAATGAGTCAGCACCATCACCTCAAATTGTAAAAACAATAAATAGCGTAAAAAACCAAATGCCGGCCGCTAGAAAAGAAAAGGCCGAATCGGTTGATCCATTCAGCAGCGTTGGTAATGATCCAATCAATTGGTGATAGTATTATCAAGGCAATAATAATAGTATTTGTTACACTCTGCTGCGCAGTACTTGAACATGTGTTAATTGGGGTGTTGATGTAGCACATGTGCACTCTTTACAAAATATTCAAACAAAAGTGTAAAAAAAATAAAATAAGCAATAATATTATGCCAGGTGATATTGTAGCGTATAAGACCGAAACAAATATCAGTCATATTGGTGTTGTTCTTCGTGTAAAGAAAATATTAAAACTTGATATGGCAGATGTCTTTTGGTCGAACTCTACCATTACGACATGTAGCACTATATCGCTTAAGCGTTTATAAACATAACATAAGCTGTTTATAATAAAAAATGAATAACAATTGTGTCGAAAGGAGAAGCTATGGAACCATGGAATGAACAACATCATAACTGGAACAAGAAGTCCCTTATACAGAAAATAGTTGAGACAACTGTCGTATTATACGCCGGTATTGCTGTTTGTATTCTTGTACCATTAGCTGCAAATATTACTATCCCATTTGCTGCTAAGCGTGAGAAGCGCCGGAAGAGACGCAGTACACGAACAGAAGGGCGATGAATTATGAAAACACATGTAACAGACAGCTTTTCGATTGATGATGAAAATACAGTCAATAAGATAGTAGCACCTAAAAGCAACAATGGTAATTCTGTGACTACCGTTTCAGTAGTGGAATATACTCATCACCCTCACAACACTCAAGATGCACAGCTAACTAACAATGGATATGAACCACAACAGACAGAATCATGTAGCACCACACCTCTACATGAAACACAATCACCAACCACACAGTCATTGCTAACATCAAAGGTTAACAACACGCTGACATTGAGTGTGATTGTGCTATCAATTCTGTCAATATCCAGCGCACTCTATCGTCTCATACTTCTATAAAATCACGAACAGTCTAAATTAAAAAAGGAGACAACTATGCCACGTAAACCTATGGGCAAATCAGAACAAGAAAAACGACTACGCAGACAGTCTAAACAAAAAATCAAGAGTATTGAATCATCTATATCTAAGACACCAACCAAATGCGATGTATGTTCAGCTCCGTTTAATACTAAGAATCCTCTATCTAACGATATAGACAAGTGGAGGATAGCAGTATATGATCACGGACCCGTTGAACTCGTATGTCCGGACTGTGTTCCCGATGATATTAAGGGTTCTTAAGTGTTAATGCTGCTTATCATTGTTGGTGCGCTGTTTATATTTGTCACTCGCAATAACGGCTAGTCCACAACGGCTGTGACATCTTGTCACCTGTTGTGACACTGTGTCACTGTTACCCAAAAATAATCCTCTACTGACACACCACAAAGGACCGGCTTTAACGGTCGAAAAACGGGTGTGACGGTGTGTCAAGATGGAGACAAGATGTCACAATAACTCGAATTAATATGTACCCTGGCTGGTCATAGGGGATAATATTAGGGACAATGTATTCTCCTTGTTATAGAGAGGTGTCGGCTTATCCATGACAATGTGTCACAGGAAACACAATAAAAAAAATTGACATAGAGTCAAATAGGTAGAAATGGCACCAGTAACCTGAATTGACCATTTTAAAAAAGTGCTTGGCTTAGGGGGCCTTCTCACGAGACGCCTCTGAGATTACAGCGCAGAGAGGGCAAGTGTAATAAGTGTATTCTGTATATTAAATGTATTATTTATTTATTACTTTAATCTGTATTCCTTTCTTATCTAAATTCCCTATACTAATAATAACAAAGAGATGGCAAAAGAACAAGTGTGTGTAATAAAAGACATGTAGTCACTGCTTTCCATTTCTTGTATCAAGAGATTGAATCTGAACTTAAAAAGTTTATCGATAAAATATGTATCAAAAAACATGCGCACAGGTGTCTCACGACCTGGGACTATAGTGTAAAAAAGTCACGCAATATTTTTCGACTGCACCGCTCTGGACAAGCAAGAGACCTGAAGTGATCGGCGCGCACCGGTGCTGGAGCTTTTAAAAGAGTGGTAGAATATCGGCGGATTACGAAATGTTTTTTTACGCCGCTCTCTGAGAGTAAGAGATTGCAAAAAACGCTAACAAATATTTGAACACTGGGCAGCAATAGAGTATTATATACAAGTTCAACAAGGTATGTTTGAATATTGCTAAAAAATAAACAGGAGAAAATAGCATATGTATGAGAATTCTAAGTCAACAAGTCGTTTCACTTTCGGTGTAAGCCGTAACTCAACTTCCCACAAGGCCGGCGCTAACATCGTTACGATCGCAACCCGTCCAAGTATTGCTGATAGTTACAGCACCTCGACCGTAGGTCTAACCATGACGGTTAAGGAAGCACTTGCACTGCAGTCTTTCCTCAACACTGAGCTTGACTATAGTTCAGATGCTGATGTTGACGACGCGGATGCTGTTAGCATCTAGAGTCGTGTCAAAAATTGAACAATCAAATATTTTTCATATATACTCGTATTAAGTCAGGTGAAAATGAATTATTCATTATTACATGAAGCAGGTCTGTTCAGCCTGTAAAAATATTAGTAACCACAGGCGTTAAGCGTCGAGGGTTTATAAAAGAAAATATCTAGGGTCTCTTTGGTGGATACAACTCGGCAAGTTGTTAAAGTAATTGGTGCGTTGAAATTGGGTGTGGCTCCTCCTGACGAAAGTGTGGAGAAGTTGCTGGCAAGTTTATCTACCAAAGAGGCCCGCCTTTCTAAACGAAAGTATAGAAAGATTAAGCGAAAGCTTTTAAAGGATTTTAAGTTTAAATATGACTTGGTACCTAACACCCCTATGAGATTTATATTCAGCGAATATTGTTATCGGGTTGGTTTGATGGTGCTGGAAAGAGAGGAGATAATATGAAGTGGGCTGTCTTAGATATACTTGGTTATATCTTTTGTGGATTCGCGCTTTGGTGGTGGAGACTATTTGGTTGTGATCAAGTGGCACCACATACTTTCTCGTATATTCGAAAGACATTTTACTTTATTGGCATCCCGTCGTTTAGATTGGGGTGCTTTTTTTATGGTCTTCAAGATCATAATGGCAGACCAGATCGTGATCCATAAACGCTTTATATAGAGTTAAAAATGAAAATTGGTGATTTGGTAAAGATTCGAGGACCAGAGATTAATAGTCAAATGCGCATATGGCACCCATGGATGGGACATATTGGTGTGATTATTGATAAAAATCCAAAATGGGAAGATTGGCCAGCGGTTGAGGTGTTGATACAGAATGAAGTACTTGACTTTTATTGTGATGAACTCGAACAAATGCTTTGATAGGAAATGATAATGAATACTAGAGACATGTGGGAAAATCAAGTTGAGCTACTTACTCGTCACTGTCAAACCTTAGACAGGCAGGTTGATAAATTAGAATTACGTCTTGAATATTTTGAAGGTGTGGTTACCACACTACTTACCGCGCTGGTTGATGGTGGCGTAATTAAACCTGAACCTGATGATTCTGACACACAAACGTATGAGTTTTGATGTGATAGATTTAAATAATTTCTAGAAAATTGTGAAAGGTAGTTCTTGATGTGGTATAATGTTACTACAAACAAGGGGTGAATATGAGTCTATTTCTCTGGAAGCTAAGCCAAAACGCTAACAACGACTACGATACGTATGACAGCGCTATTGTGGTTGCAGGCAATTCTACTACTGCAAAACGTATTCACCCATCGTGTGATATTATGACCGGTCAGCAGATGAAATATTTCAACGAAGAAAAAAATGACTGGTGCTGTGCACATAATGATGAAGTTTCAGGTCCGGACGATTGGGCAAATTTGGAAGACATTGCCGTTACATGTGTTGGTAAGGCTGCCGACTGGTTAGGCGAAGGTGCAGTTGTATGTGCATCCTTTAATGCTGGGTAATTAATATGCAAAAAATGTGAAGGTTCCACCTGCATGTGGTATAATACTAGTATAAGGAATGGGGAATACCTCTCATCCAACAGGAGTCAACATGACCACTACAGCTTTTACCAAGGATAATCTCACAAACAGGAGAGGTTATATTGAGTATTCCCCCACTGACGGTGCTTCTAAGTTCGTTGCACGGTTCAAGTTTGGGAGTCCCGGGTCTTTCATGACGATCCTTCGTAAGAAGTTCACTGTTGAAGAATACTTTGCACGCCTTGACGCAGGTGAGACCCCTCACCACATTGCCGAAAGTAAGGGATACATCCTTCCACATGTCAAGCGCTGGATGAAGGAAGCCGGATTCCCGATTACCCCAGCTGGAAAGGTTCTATTCGCTGCGTCCCAACGTGCCGCGGCAGATCGTGCGGTTGAAGAATACGATGCTAGAAAGGCTGCTCGGCTTGCTGCAGCGGCGGCATAAATGAGCACAAACGATTTAGTAGAAAGCATGTCTATTGAAGATCTTAAAGTCTGTACTGAAATGTATTTTACAGAGGTCATCAAGACTATGATTGAAACACCTGAATATTCGGCCGAGTATGATTCTCATGTTGAAGACCTTGAGGCCATGAGTGAAAAGATGAGTGAGCAATCGTTCGGTTATCTTAAGCTAAAGGTGGTATACTGACTGATGAAAGTCGGTGATCTGGTAAAAAGAAAGGGCCGAGACTGGATAGCCTTGGTTCTCAATACCTTTTGCGCTCCAGGCATACTCACACACGCCGGCGACACGAGGGTCCGGTATATCGAAATAATGTGGTGTATAGATGGCGAAATAGACTCTTGTGCAGCAAATCTTTTAGAGGTGATCAAATGAAAGTCGGTGACATGGAGGTGATTAGTGAGTGCTAATGGAAAGGCCGGAATAAAAGGCGTCAGCAAAAAGGAAGAACGTATTGTTTTATTCCGAAGAGAAGAGGATAAGACGTACACAAAAATTACGAAGGTAATGACTAGGGACCTGACAACCGGTGGTATTAAACATCTCAAGCGTAAGTACCCAGTCGTAGAAGAGGGACCTTATAAGTTGGGTAGCTCAGACAACTATGACGAAAAGCTAGAATATGAAGACTGGAATGGAGACGTGGCGTTTCTATATTTTGAGAAAATGATCGAGAGTAATCAATGAAAACCAGCAACAATTGGTATGGGATGAATGGTGCCTGATTATATTATCTTGTTTGGCTTTATTATGGTAGGAGCCCTTGTTTTGACATGGGTTTACGATATTTTTGAATTTGCTTATTGGAAGTATATTGATTGGAGGTATGATAATAAAGAAAAGGTGGAAAAATGAGTAATCTTGAAGCAATTGATATCGCAGAGGGTTATACAGAGGTAGAAAGTAAAGATGAATATGTTGCTGCATGGCAACAGTTAATTAATACCGGTCTTGCTTGGAGCCTACAGGGTTGGTTTGGAAGGCAGGCAACACGAATGATCGAAGAAGGATTGTGCCACAAGAGTTAATATCTTTGGTTTATTTTGTTCGAAAATGTGAAAGCAGCGGCGGGATGTGATATAATGTATATAACAGTTAAGGAATAACCTTTACTTCCCTGGAGAAACAATGCCAAAACTTAAGCCATTTGATTTTACTGCCATTAAAGAAGGAGATATTAAAGAAGCCAAGAAGGTGCTTCATGATCTACTTCAGCTTTACCCTCGAGGTGCGAACAGAAATCTTCATAAGCATAACTATAGACGCCTTCGTAATGACGCTATTCTTGAGACTCAATGTTCCGTTGATGTAGGTGTTGGGAGTTGTCTTTATGCATCCAATGCCAAGGCATCATTCTGGGGATACTCTAGCGAACAGATATATTATACCTTGAAGACGCTAGGTGCACAAGGTACTTACCTTTGTGATTATGAGCTTGCTGATATTTGCCGTACCCACTTTGGTTTTCAAAAGGGAAAGCGGACTCGCGCAGGCAAGCGACTTGCCCTCCGTCTAAGTGGAGCTTGGAAGTGTGGAATTGAAGGTGGTAGTCTTGGTGACATGATTTTTAATGCAAGTCTAGAATCACGGGTTGATGAGACTGGCGAAAACAAAACCGATTATCGGAACGATAGATATAGGGTTCGTGCTAAGGCTTGTGTTGTAGCGAATAACAAAACAGAAGCCGCGGCTTTGTTCAAGACAATGTTTGGGTTTACGGCTGAGATCTCAGGTATCCATGGATGGCAACAAGGTGCCGGCGCGGAAGCCATGGCAACAAACATGACTGCACTCGCTTCACTTAGACACAAGAGGGAAGACCTTGAGAACACGATTGCGATGTACAAGAGTGCAGTTGATAACATTGACGCACTAAGCGAAGCAATTGAGGTGTACACGATGACATCATTTGGGGAGGTATAGTTGAAAGAGTTAACTGACGATATCAAGGATGGACTACATGATCATTATCTACACTGCCGTAAATTACTAAAGGTAGGCTTCGGTGTCTTTTATACCACTCGTATATTTGAGAATATCTTTTATGACATGACAGTGTTTGATAACAGCTGGAAAAGTACGCACATTTCAGAGGATGCAATTAAGAGACTACTGTCAAATCCTGGGTCTACAATTACCGGCGTTCAACGCTGTCATGGTATCATTAACGGCCGGCTGGACAGGCTGGTAAGGACACGTACATTGCTAGAGGGCCCAGAACAACCCTTTAGTGAATGGTATCATTACTATCGTAAGCATGATCTCACGGTCCTCTTGACCAAAGAAGAGCATAGATCTGAGAAACCTGGTAAGCTGCATGTTATTCCTGAATCACTTAACTTATTTCAAGCTTCAGGGTTTGGTTTTAAGAAAAGAAAGCGGGTGGAATGTATATGGATGAAGAAAGTATTATCGCAAAATAAATGAACGAAATTGTGAAAGAGGCGGCCACATGTGGTATAATACTAGTATAAAGGAAGGAAGGAATATAATGCGTAAACATGATCTTGTTAAATTTAACACATCCAATCCCTACATTGTTCGGTGCCTTAAGACTACCGCAGGCAGTGTTCATGGGTTTGCCCATACAACTTCTGAAGATACACAGGCATGGAATGATGAAATGGCCCGTCAGGTTGCAGAGGCAAAAGCAAAGGGTGAAGATACCTTTAGTATTGTATGTGATGACGCCGGTGAATCTAGGCTTTCTCCTCAAAGTAAAACTTTGGCATTCCCGGTTGATGGCGTCTTCACAGTGATTAGAGCACGTGTACGAACGACAAGAGGTTATCACACCGTTACAGGCCAAACAGAGATCCTTTGCGTACACACAGGTCAGCAAGGCTTTGTAAAGAGAGACCTTTTGCAAAAAGTTTAAAAAGAATCAGCTGCTTTTGTGAAAGCGGCTGCTACTTATGATATAATATAAATATAATCGGAACAGCGGTTAACAACTCACTCACTCACTCAAAAGGTACATAACATGGACATCACAACACTCAAAAATATCGCAGTTACTCTTCCTCCCCACATTGCAATTCTTATGCAGGGTCCTACGGGCGTCGGTAAATCTTTCGCCGCTCGGGCGATTGCAAAGGATCTCGGTCTTCCATACATCGACGTTCGTGGTTCTACCATGGATGAGTCTGATATGGGTATCCCGGACCTTAAGAAGTCTGAGGAGGCTGGATGTTACACCAAGATGCTTCCATCCTGGTATGTTCGTGCATGTCGTGAACCAGTAGTGCTAATGCTTGATGAAGCTAACCGGTCTCTACCACAGGTTATGCAGGGTTTCTTCCAGATTGTCCTTGACCGTGAACTTGGTAACGGACCTGACGGTGCAGCCTACCGCCTTCACCCAGAAACTCGGGTGATTGCTGCTGTTAACGTTGGTAACGAGTACGATGTTAATGAAATGGACCCCGCGCTTCTGCGTCGGTTCTGGGTTACCGAGATTGAGCCTACTGTGACCAACTGGGTTGAATGGGCTAAGGAAGTTAAACTTGACTCCATCCTTATTGAGTTTATTCAACAAAATCCAGAACACTGGCGGATAGACCCAAGTTCGGTTGAGTCTGGTACGGTATGTCCGAACCCTGCGTCTTGGCATCGGTTGAGTGATTCACTGGTTCATATGAATATGGCACCAAGCAAAATTGCTGGTGAGAAGCCAGAACTTATCTACCCAGTGGCCCGCGGGTTTGTTGGTACTGAAGCTGCGATTGCTTTTGTTGATTATGTCAAGAATTACGAACGTCAAATCACTGCAGCAGATGTGCTTAGCGGTAAGTTGACTGCCGATGATACTGAGAACCTTCCAGCCTCGTCGATTCACGCCGTCCTTGACAAGGTTGTTGAATATTCAAAGGACAATAAGCTTAAGGCTAAGGAATGTAAGGCACTAGCTGCTTTCACCCTTGAGCTTGGTGGAGAATACCTCTTCAATACTTGGACCAAGTTGTCTGCAACCCAGAACCTTGAGAACATTCGTGCAATGCACAAGCTCATTGGTAAGGAAGTCGTAAAGGCTGTCCAGGTTGCACGGAATCTTGGTAAGAATTAGAAACAAAGATTAAGGATGTTGTGACCCTGAGGTGTCTGGTTTTGAGTGGCCAGGCACCTCTATCTTTGTTTGAAATAAACGCTCAAAAATGTGAAAGACCGCGCCAGTGTGATATAATATATATATGAAAAGGCAAAGGAACCACCACTCAAGGAATCTACAAATGGCAACTTCTCATGGCACAGCAACTGATATCTCACCAAACAATGATGATGTTGGTAACGAACTCTTTGATCTTATTGAAAGCTTTGATATTGATCCACACATAATCAGCCTTTATTTCAATGAACCATTTTACGCCAAGATTCTTCGTGGTCTGACAAAGACGTGCACAAAGGACATCCCAACTGCTGGTGTGTTGGCCAAAGATGGTGATATCAAGATGTGGTACAATCCTGGCTTCATGCACAGTCTAACAGACCTTCAGTGTCGTGGCCTGCTTAAGCATGAGGCAATGCACCTGGCATTATTTCACACAACGGTTCGTCGGTTGGAGCCACACCATGTTCACAACTACGCTGCTGACCTTGCTATCAACTCATGTATTCCAGAGATAGAATTGCCTGAAGGTGGTCTATTTCCCGGGAAGGCATTTGAAGCATTGACTGAGACACAGAAGGAGAAGATGTCAAATGATGCTCAAGAACGTTATGAACGAATGAGCGCATTCATTGCCGATCTCCCAACTGGTTTGTCAACTGAAGAATACTTTTCGAAGCTGATGAATGACGATCAGATGAAAAAAGACATGGACTCCCAAAAAGATGCCGGCGAAGGAGATGGCACACCTGGTCAAATGGATGATCATGATGGTTGGGACGGTATGACCGAAGAAGAGAAAGACCTAGTTACTGGTAAGATTAAGCAGGCTGTTAAAGAAGCCGTTAAGGATTGTGACGATAAAGGTCAGTGGGGTTCGGTACCGGCAGCTGTTCAGAGCGAGATTCGGAAGCTGATATCAAATGAGATTCCTTGGCAGGCAGTCCTCAAGAAGTTTGTTGGCTTTACCAAGAGGAGTGTACGGAGTACATCTTGGAATAAAATCAATAAGAAGAACCCAATGCTTATGCCAGGAGCGCGCAAGAAGAACACTGCATCCATCGCAGTTTACATTGATCAATCAGGTTCGGTGAGTGGTACAGAACTAGAACTTCTCTTTGGTGAACTACAGTCTTTGGCTAAGTACACAGAGTTTACAACCTTTCACTTTGATTGTACGGTAGATGAAGAAAGTGAGGCTGTTTGGAAAAAGAATAGAGTACAGGCACCACACAGGACACGTTCGGGTGGTACGGACTTTGGTACGGTACAGGCACATGCAGCAAAAAATAAGCACCGGTTCGATGGTTATCTAGTCCTCACTGATGGTTATGCCGCCAATCCTGGTATAAGCCGTATGAAGCGTGGTTGGGTTATTACCACTCAAGGTGAGGTACAAGACTGGATGGGCGGTAAGGACTTTATTATCAAGATGAAAGAGCCAAAGGGAGATACGGTATAATGACTGAGAATCTAAACATATTGAATACAATGCTCCACACCTGGACTGATAGTGAGATTAGTGAAGCCTGGCAGATGATTGCAGTTGAAGGCAAGCGCCGGAAGCAAGAAAAAACTAGAAAGCTAAAAGGTGTACTAAGGATAGGTGACACTGTAAATTATCAGTCACGAAAAACAGGTTTAACCTCAGGTGTTATCACACGTATAAAGACCAAGAATGCATTGGTTAATGTTTCAGGGAGAATTTGGAACGTACCAATGAGTATGCTTAGCAAGGTATAATAAAAATACTGTTTAAGATATAATCAATAGGGAGGACTAAATGATCGTCGGAAATAAAAATGATCGTATATCAAGAACTGTAAGGGTGACCGCAAACCGGTTCAATGTTCTGTATTTTAAGAATTATGATGGCACAACTACTGTAAGGGTGGTAACACGTGATCAGTATAATAGAATAATGGGAGTATAGTATGATAATCTTTTCTACAATTGTAATTACATGCCTGTGGGTAATGTCAATTGCCGGTTTCAGTTTTGCTCTTATTTTTGATGAAGGTAAGTAGATGGCAGCTCGTAAGAAGGCGAAGCCAAAGCCAAAGAAGACAAAACAGGCAAAGGTAACAAAACCAACACGGGTTCAAAATCTTGAACATGAAGGCTGGAAGGCTGGTGATATATGTTGGTGCATCTGCCTTGGTGATACCAAAGCAACTCAATGTGAGATACTGGAGTTCCATCTAGATGATACGATCACCCCCTCGGTGTCTGTCACGCAGGTTGCAACAGGTAAGTATCGGTGTCTAGCAATCAACACAATTGCTGACACATCAAAGAAAGCGAAAGAGATAAAAAATAAAGATCAGGAGTAATAATGTTGACGTTTCAACCATTATCTTTAATCGGTGCATGTATAATGACATGTTATACTATTTCTAGTATGTACACCATCACCAGTTCAAATGCTACAGGTTATGGCACCAAGGCAGTTCAGTTAATCACTGCAATCCTCAGGGGAGTACTCCTGTGTGCAGGGTCGGTCTGGTTCGTATACACAAAGCTAATCGCAATTATTTTTGAAAGCACATACGTCATGTTTAGCACAACAGGTAAAGAAAAGATGGATGACATGCTTCTAAAGCTAAATGTACCCTTTACTACTGGTGTAGCACTCGCACTAGCAGTCTTCTTTGCCATGGCTACATCCCTAATGTTCTACGGTGCAATGACCACTTGGGGGTTTACAGGGTAACAGGAGAGACGCATGAATAGATACGATACAGTATATCTATATTGGCCAGAAACAAATCAAATCAAGTGTGTCAAGTTAGCACATCAAGGACTAAACGAAAGCGTTATTGTAACCACAGCAAATGGTGGCAGAACGTACAGGGTATCAAATGATTTAATCTTTGAAACTAAAAAGCTGGCATTACTAAAGAGAAAAAATGATACTAATAACCCTTCCTCAATACAAGAAGGTGATGCAGTACTATATAACACAAACAGGCGTACACCACTCGCTCAATATGGTTATACACAAGACGAAGTCCTTGAAGTAGGCATTGCCGTATGGGTACCTGCTCTAGTGCTTAAGGCAACATCTACTAGACTAACATTGATGTGTGATGGCAGTGTAGAGACAACAGTGCGCAAAAACTGTATATTGATATCAAAGAGTGACGCAGTTTAATTAATACGCATTCTGTTCTGTACTCTATAACAAAAAAACATTTAATACCTAAACAGACTATATAGAACGAAACATTTAATACATATAACACCTGTATGCCCAGGAGACAGGATTGGCCTCATATGGGGGGCACATGGGGCCCTAAAAATGGGGCCCTTAGAGAGGGGTAAGAGGGCCCCACTAGAGGCCCCATTCTGGCTATCCGGAGCCCCTCTAGGGAGAGGTCCCCTTAGGCTGTGCACTTTTTTTTCGCGTGCGTTTTCAAAACCGTTTCCTTTTTTATTCACACACGGGCACACAACACACTACACTCAAGTTAGTTAACACACGAACTGTTTAAAAATATATTTGACACCTAAGTAAGAGCAGTCTCAATGAAACGGCTTAACGTCGCACCACCCAATACTTCAGACACCACATTACGTGATGTGTATCCAATAGGCACAATGATCACTGCTCTTCATGAAGAACAGGTAACAGGATTGGTAGTAAATTGGGATGATGATAAGATGTATGTTGACGTGTTAGTTGATGGGCACGTATGTAACATCCTCGCAACAGAACTCACATACTGGAAGCCAGGCCCTCAATTCTCACGAGCAACTAAATCAAGAAAGGGCTAAAAGAGCTCAAAAAATTCTCGAGAAATTTGGCAGTATATGTGAAAGTCCGCCTGGGATGTGGTATAATATATATATGAAAAAGGCAGGGTAGAAAATGAACATCGGCGACCTGGTATACTTGAAGAGCAGCCAGGCAACAGGGTTGATCATATACGTCTGGAGGGGGAACCCTCGTAATAGGCCACTTTATGGTGTGTTGTTTAATGACTCTGTATACAGATATAACGTTGACCGACTAGAACAGATTAGAGATGAAACAAACAACATGACTCAAGGAGAATAAGATGAGCACACACGCAGCAATCAGGTACGAAGCAGAGGCCGGCCCAAACCCAGGAGTATATCTCCATTTCGATGGGTACCCAGAAAACGTCGCTCCTCAACTAGTCAGCATGTCTTATATTCAGGTAAAGGAAGGGATCGAGAGAGCACTGGAAGGTGGGGGATTACGCAGTCTTGCGGATGGTGACTTTTCTGACACGTTGAATGTCGGGGGTGAGGGATATGCCGGGACTATTCCGGAAGACGCTGTATACGAATTTAACTATATTAAACGACTAGATGACTCCGTTGAATGTGTTGATAGTCATGGTTCGCCTGTCTGCCTTACGGGCTTGTCTCCAATCCATCAATAACGTATGCATACCCGAGGTTGTGAATGTCAAGTATTATATCGCCAAATATGACAAACATCACTAGTAATAATGTTGTAAGAATTACTGGACAACAACATAAAGAACTCGTCACTATGGCAAACTCCTTTATAAAAACACGGGCTATGGGTGGGCATACTAATTTGATTGGTATGATTAAAAGGTTTCGTACGTTTACTGTCGATAACTCATTGAGTAATGAGAAAATGAGCCTCCGTGGTTCTAAGCTCGCCATTGAACGGTTTGTTGATGAACATGTCGGGACTGCAACACCGGGTGATTCTAGACCAGCAATTCGAATTGGGATGTCTATCCATGGTGTGGTTGTGGATACCGGTGATGGTAAGGTTGAGATTGATCTGGATGAGCTCCAACTACGGGGATTGTCACAGATCAATGATATTGGGATCTCTGATTTATCACGGATTCTTAGCCTGGTTGAGTTTTTGACAGCCTGGTCCAAGTTTCGAGACATCTCCTATAGTATCCCCAATGACGAGAGTGAAGACGAGTGACCTGATTTGAGCCAGACTTGAATCTTTAAATGGATCGGTGCGCGGTGACGGTAATAACGTCAAGCGGCCGGCCTACTCTGCTTTTCCTACCAGCTCTCGAGCCCTCGAAATCGCCGCATGGATTGAGTGATTGGAGTTGGACTGGATACCATAGTGTTCATGAACGTTTGGTGATTATTGTGCCGGGGCCTTAAGGCTCTCCTGGCATTCTCCTGTGTCTATGTGCCAGCTCTCTCCTGCTTACGAGGAATGTGGTATACTTAATAGCATGTACCGATGGCTTGTTAAACAACCTGACTTGAATTCGCGTAAAACCTTACATGGTGGCGTGTTGATGAAGTGGATTGATGAATCAGTTGGAATGGAAGCAAAAATAATAACAAACAAAAATTGTGTTACGAGGTATATTAGCGGTATAGACTTCAGCGATACGGCAAAATGTGGAGACATCGTAGAAATTAACGTGAAGTTTATGTATACTGGTAACACAAGCATTACATTTTCGGTGACAGTTAAGAATCTAATGTCAGGTCTTATTGCTGTGGTGGATAGAATTGTCTTTGTTGCTGTTGATGAAGATGGAATTCCGACGGAGATAAAATAAATTTAGTATTCTGGAATAAATATAGAGGTGATTAATCGGTTGTTGAACATAAGATGTTGCATTATCATGAAATAGAAAATTACAAACGTGATGTATAGGTAATCTTGTACACCACATAAATGTAAGGAGCAAACAATGCAACATATTATTGATGATGGACACGAGCATTGCCCAAACTGCGATATGGTTTTAGAAGATTCTGAAGCCTGTTCGTTTTGTGAATGGCAGAGAGATAATTTAAACGAAGGAGATAAAGACAATGACTAAAATTTTTACCGTTACGTGGAGCTTCTTAAGTAACCTTGTAGTAAACGCATACGAAATAGCAGCTGACTCTGTAGGCTGGGTGGTAGATATGGGATTAATATTTCATGTTGATTTCCCTAGACTTGAAGGATTATTGATTGGAGTATTATTTGCTTGGGTGTTAGCACACCGAGAGAAGAATCCAGTCTTTAGATTTTTAGCTGCACCAATGAAGATTGTACTTGACATACTTGACATTATATGGCATGAAACTCTCGAGTCCGTGGCTGATGTTTACGGGATGTTTGTTGCGTGGGTAGGTAAAACATATGCAGCTGCAAAAGCAAGTATTGTTTTAGTCTATCGCCGCGGGATTGATAAGTTAGTTGCTGTTAAAAATAAGCTAGAAAAAAAAGTAGATGCAAAACAAGATAAAGAATAAGCATGAACAATGTTTTGAATACTTTGTATAATACTTAAATACAATTAATATTGAAGGTTGAGATACGTGATCACAACAAAACAAGAAGTGTTAG
>JACKQG010003418.1_pt1 | contig 19513 bp, 20 predicted proteins | sample 8237621 | NCBI WGS metagenome assembly JACKQG01 (sample SAMN15677084, study PRJNA649215) | marine metagenome | biome: marine; feature: Black Sea; material: saline water; isolation source: suspended particulate matter (SPM) from the Black Sea western gyre | collected 2013-06-09/2013-06-10 | depth... | reverse complement strand
GTCACAACTCCCAGCTTCATACCATTGCCATCATTCCTTTCGCTCTTCAGCGCTGCTGCCATCGCGACGTTCTTGATTTTCCGAAGTGGTACTGTTATGAATCTCGTAAGGGCAAAATAGATAACGGAACAGATGATGAGTACCCCTACAACGCTCAAGATAATAATCTGCTTGATAAGCATGTCAAACAGATTGTTGTATTCATTCTTGGTTCCCCGTATGGTTTCATCAATGCGTTTTGATATATCATCAATGATCTTATCGACCGAATCAAAGCTCAGACCTATCTCGATGAATCCCAGCCGCACACCTTCATACTCAACCGGAAAAACAAGTTGCCCGCCCTTTTCGTGTTCGCCTTCGTAAAAATAGGCGCCTTCAATATCGTAAAATTCGACAAATGCAATATCAGGGTCCTTCTGCGCGTCACGAGCCATCTCTCTAAGGTAGTCATAATCGAAATCTTCGATATATTTGTATGCATTGCTCACCAGGAAGTCGGCCGTTAACTTTGCTTTCCTCACTAGTCTGGCCCTGAGCAGTTCTTCTTCCATTCTCTGTTCGGCCCGCATCTGATCTACAAAAACGCCCATTTGGCTTGACTGTGCTTCACTCATTACATTCACCAGGCTTGCAGCGCCCATACTGAAAAGGATCAGAATCATAACAGAAACCAATACAATGAATTTTAAGGAGATACTTTTTGTCAAATATCCCAAGAGGATGCTCTTCCCGGTTTTATACATAATAGTTTCAATACCTTCTATTTAACGCCGATGAAATGGATTTTCACCACTTTTTGTCCTTCCGGTGACAGGACCCAATCAATAAACTCCTTTATTTCTCCCTTAGGATCCCCCTTTGTCACCAGGTGTAGGTTTCTCGTGATGGGATAGTTCGGGTTGTTGACAGAGGGTTCTTCGCCGTCCGGCCAGATTCTCTTCACGTTTGCGCCCTCAAGAAATGAAAAACTGAGTTGCCCTATGCCGGCAGGGTTTCTCTCAACTTCCTCAATGATTCGCTGATCGGGGCGGATCGTCTTTATTCGTTTTCCGGCATATTTTTTGTCCCCTAAGACCGTTTGTTTAAATACTTTTCTAGTTGCTGATCTCGGGTTTACGATATAAACATCGATATCTATATCTCGGCCGCCAACTTCTTTCCAATTGGTAATTTCACCCGTAAAGATGCTGGATAGCTGCTCTTTTGAGAGTTTTGCGACGGGGTTGCTCGGATGCACCAAGATACCGATGGCATCTTTTCCAATAAGGAACTTTTTTACCCCCTTGTCTAGTATTTTTTGTCTCACATCCCTTGCTACGCCACCGAGATCGGTTCTCCCTGTTGCGGCCGAATCCTCGCCGCCGCTGCTTTCAGACTTGGTATCAATGTCAAAGGTCGACCTATTGTAGACTTTTGCTGCGTCGTATATGAATTGACCAACAGTGGATGACCCCCTATACTTAATCACTTCTGCATAACCTGTACTCGCTACCGCCAAGACCACAATCATTGCCAAGGTTACGTTTAATGTTTTCATGATTTTTCCCCCATTCTTAGAATCTTCGTTCTCAAAGTGTTAACATTTGGGATCCAGTCTGGCTTCGGTTCTATTTCAGCAGCTGAACATTGTGTATGCGCCTTTGCAATTCCCATTGGTCCTCACTTTTTTTTGGTTTAGATCACGTTTTGAAGGGCTTTGTTTTCATCGCCAGAGATATCACATTAGTTTAGCAGAATTTCCACTCAAAACTGGAGGTTTGGTTAAGGGGCATCGATGCTAAGATACGTGCATTAAGTCAGCATAGCAAACCCTTTGAAAATAGTCAACAATTGGTTTTGCAGCCCTTTGTTTTTATACCTTTTGAAATTCCGGGGTCATATAGGTAAGTTTCACCTCAGCTGACAAGGAAACCAGGGTGACTTCGTGGGCTACTTGCCTTCCAACACCTCCTTCAATTTCTCGGCAAAAGGTGCAATCAAGAACGGTTTCTGGATGAATCCTTCGGCACCGGCATCAAGGATGTCCTGGGCAGGGCCATGTATGCTATAGCCACTACAGACGATCACTTTCAGATCAGGTCTTGCTTCCATGATAAGAGGGTAAACTCTGCCGCCTGCCTCATGAAAATCCACAATATGATGCGCTCCTGATGGGCTTATTCGACACAGGTTTGGGGTCCTGCGGCTGATCCGGTCAAAATCATCCAGGCTGACCTCCACCCGTGCCTCCTGGGCAACGGCCAGGAGATGGAGAAGCGTATTGGTTGAACCGCCAATGGCCATGTCAACGGCAATTGCATTCAAGAACGCCTGTCGGTTCATGATTGCCGAGGGCCGGATATCTTTTGCCACCAGACTAACAACCGCTCTTCCAGACTGGCGGGCCAGGATCTTTTCCATCTGGTTGATCAACTCGTCGAACTTGCAGCAGAAACAGCCTTCTACCACTTCTTCGACCGGAACACCGAGTTTGGAAAGCATCTGCTTCACAATAACTGTATCCACAAGGTTATCGGTCTGGTCATTGGTGATAATCCCCACTCGCATGCCACGCTCGATCAGACGCCTCGCAAGTGTAGCTAGTTTCCATCCATAAATGGCCCCTTTCCGCAATTTCGGCGTCAAACTGCGGGTTTCCTTGTGCGACGTACTAACGTACGTCTCCGCAAAAACCCTTGTTTTCCTTGACCTTGCGGAAAATTGCTCATTTCTGCATTGGAAACCCACAGTGCCCACAGCTACATTAATGGATGGACACTAGCTAACGCCGTTGTCTTTCCAGAACCGAGGAAACCGCCGGCAAAGACCAATTTTACGGGTTTTTTCACTGTTAGCTTCCTGGGGTCATCCATCTTTTCACCTCCATTTGTTAAAGGACTTTCGAAACCATAAAACCATGTCCTACTTATATTTGAATCCCGCTCGACACGCAATGTCCAGCTTCATCTGGACCGTAGGGAGTTCCATTCTTAGGTAGTGGAGAAAAAGGGGAAAGGCTACTTGACACACGGATTATCGCGGCAGTTGATTAGCTTAGAAACTAAGCCAATTCCCGGTCTCCCGCCTCAAAGGCCTTTAGCGCCTCCTCACGAACGGCTTTAACCGCCCGATCCTTGAACTCCATAAACTGGACAGTAGCCAAAACATGGAAGTCCCTCGGTCTGGGGATGTCCACATCGATAATAGCTTTGATGAGGCCAGGGCGAGTAGTCATTATGATAACACGGTCAGCCAGAAAAACTGCCTCTTCGAGATCGTGGGTAACAAAAAAGATAGTTTTTCCTGTTATTTCATATACTTCTAGGAGATATTCATGCATAAGGCTCTTGGTCATACTGTCGAGAGCACGGAAGGGCTCGTCCAGAAGCAGGACTTTGGGGTTATTGATAAGCGCTCGGATGATTTCCACCTGGCGCTTCATCCCCGAGGAGAGACTATCTGGGTACAGGTCTTCGGTGCTCCTGCTCAGTCCCAGCTTATCCATAATCCGCCTAACTTCGGCTACTGCCTCATCCCTAAACATTTTTCCCTGGACCATGGGGCCGTAGATGAGGTTTTCCAGAACAGTTTTCCAGGGAAAGAGCGCGCCGTTCTGAAAAACCACAATGCGATCTGCACCAGGGGATTGATTCATATCAGGGGAGGCTATGATTTTTTCATCCAAATAAATAGAGCCTTCGGTGATGTTCTCAAACCCCGCGATTGCATTTAACAGCGTGGTCTTTCCACATCCCGAAGGCCCGATGAGCACCAGGAATTCTCCTGGTTCGACCTCAGCACAGCAATTATTCAGAGCACGGACATTGGCACCCTCCGGGTCATAGACCTTACTTACATGATCGATAGTGATTCTCCCCTCATTGTTTTGTTCGAGGGAGTTATTATCCATGGTGTTATTTCCCTTTTTGATGCATCTTGGGGCTTGCAACGATTAATCTTAACCTCTGGCAGTTTTTAATTTTTCAAAGCCGGCCTTAAGATCAATCTCGGTCTTGCCGCTTGCCACAGAACCCTTGATAGCCTCTGCGTGCAGCAACTCCAATGCCTCTGCCTTTATCTCACGATATCGCTCTGAGGTGGCGATACTCCAATCCCGAGGACGAGGCAGGTCAACGTCAATAGCCTTCCTAACTTTAGATGGCTTGTTGGTCATTACTAAAAGTTTATCCGCTAAAATTATCGCTTCTTCCAGCTCCGAGGTGACGAAGAGGTTGGTGCAACCTGTTTCCTCAAACAGCCTCAGATAGTATTCTTGCATCAACTTCCGGGTCATAGCGTCCAGCCCGCGGAAAGGCTCATCCATCAGCATGACTTTGGGTTTATTGATCAAGGCCCGTGCCAATTCAGCCCTCCGCTGCATACCCCCGCTGAGCTGTACAGGGTATTTGTCACGGAACTCACTGAGGCCAACCTTGTTCAAAAGCATCATCGTCTCTCTGTGCGCCTCTTCTCTTGATATGGACTTGCGAGCAGTGGGACCAAACATAACATTTTCATAGCAGGTCAACCACGGAAAAAGAGCGGTCTCCTGAAACACCACTAACCGTTCCCAGTTGGGCCCGGACACGGGTTGCCCGTCCATCAGGACTTCTCCATGATCAGGCCTTTCGTAACCTGCAATGAGGTTAATCACCGTGGTTTTGCCACACCCGGACGGACCGATAAGAACGGTCAGCTTTCCAGCTTCCACATTAAGTGAGCAATCCTTTAGGATAACTGTATGTAATTTCTTTGAATAGGCCCCCTTGGCCACATCCTTGAAGACAACCTCACTCTTTTGATTCGTAGCAACCATACATTAACTCACTAAACAAACCTCTGCCATCTCGTGAAGTAGTTGCCAACAACACCGACCCCAACGCTGCATATTGCCCCGCATAAACCGATGATTCCCATCGCTAAAACCACATGGGGATAATCCATTACCGCATGATTATACCATACATAATAGCCCATGCCACCTTTGTTGGACATCATCTCCGCAGCAACGACCAGGATCCACGCAAACCCCATAGCGAGTTTCATCCCGGTGAAGACTTGCGGCATGGCAGCCGGCAGGATCACTTTCCACAGCATGAGTTTTTTCCCCACTCCGAAGGACATGGCGGCCCGGGGCAAACAGATATCCACTTCGGAAATCCCACCCATGGTGTTATAAACAATCGGGAAGAAGGCGCCGTAAAAGGTCAGAAAGATAGCCTGGGACTCGAAATTAATAAAGAACAGCACAGTTAACGGAATCCAGGCGATAGGGGGGATCGGGCGCACCATCTCAAAGGATGGAAAGATCAGATGGTTCAATATCCTTGAATATCCGATTGCCACCCCCACGGGAAAACCAATCAACACTCCCACGAAAAACCCTCCTAAAACCCTGAAAAAGCTTATGCCAATATTTTTTAGTACAACGGGTACCGGGAGTTCGAATATGGCCAAAAAGACGGCCTTAGGCGTAGGGATCTGATGGAAATAGTCAATGAATTGTACAAGTATGGTCCAAAAAAGTATGAAAATGGCCATTGACAGGATTTTTCTCACAAGGCTCCAATTGACGAATTTCCTCTGAAACTGCATCCAAAACTGAGATCCATAAATTGCTGTGTTATTAGGCATGGCGTTTTCTTCTCTATTTGGTGATGGATTCGTCAAGTGACTCGGTAATTGCCTTCCGCCATGGTACAAGTCGAATTGTTAAGTATCGAATCAGCTTCGAAGAGGCAAAACCTAAGATCCCGATTGCAATCATCCCGTCAATAATCAGGGGATACCTGAGCAAGATATACGATTCCCAAATCCGGTACCCAAGACCCCATTTTCCCGTGATCATCTCGCCGACCACCGCTCCCATCCAACCGATGCCCATGCCAATAGCGCACCCAGATGAAATAGATGGCAGGGCGCCGGGCAGGACCACGTGCCAGAAAATTTGACGAGGGCTGGAACCCAGGCACTGCGCGGCCCTAAAATAATCGCGGTCGATGAGCTTAACCCCGATAATCGTGTTTAGAAGTACCGGGAACAAGGCATCGATGAAAGGTATAAAGGCTACGCTCGCCTCCTGCCATGGTAAAAGCAGAATGGCTATAGGCAGATAAGCAGGAGCTGGAATCGGGCGGAGGATCTCTAACATCGGGAAGCTCAGGTCGGAAAACACCTTTTTCCAACCGATCATCAGACCCAAGGGAATCCCAATGACATAGGCCGCTGTCACCCCCACCAGGACCCGCGCAGTCGTCATTCCTGTATCAATCCAGAAAACCTTGGTCGTCACCCACTCGCGGCCCCACTCCAGAACCTCGGCAGGGCTTGGTAAAAGCGAGAAGCGGTATACCTGAAAATGAACCAGCAAGGCCCAGACCACAAATACGGACACGACCGAAATGGTGTTCAATATCGTCTTTTGACTGAATACCTTGGAGACAAAGGTTGGTTGCTTAAAAACAAGCTCCAATGCTTCTTGTTTCGCATTTGCCATGGTTGCTTGCCTTTTGCCGAACGTCTATTTATAGAAGTTGTTATCCGCCCAATCCGCCGCTTTGAAGGGTTTTTTGATGAACCCTTTTTCATACAAAAAATCAATGTCCCTCTGCATGACTTCAATGTGCTCATCGGTCAATTCGTTTGAGTACTGGTATCTTGCAAGCGAAGCCTTTAGCGACTCCAATGGGATCTTTTCTTCTAATTCTTTATAGACGATTGCTGCAGCTTCATCCGGATGGCTCACCATAAAATCATGGAGGTCGTTATCGGCCTTAACAAGCCCCCTTACAATATCGGGATGCTTCTTCGCAAACCTTTCGCTCACCAAAAGGGGCCAGATGGCGTTTACGTAAGGTTCGTATTTTTTGGTATTGCAGGGTTCAAGACATTTTCCGATACCTCTATACCTGCAAAGCTCAATGTAAGGCGGCCAATAGCAGAAAGCCTGAAGTTTTCCAGCTTCCAGATTCCCCACGGCCACCTCCGGATTCTGGCTCACAATATTAAACTTTATTCCCTCCTGCCGCGCAACTTCTTCGAGGATGCGATGGTGAGAAGAGCCGACTCCAGTCGCAATTGTTGCACCGTCCAATTCCTTTACATCTTTAATTGGGGAATCCTTCGGCACGAAGATTGCGCCGACATCGCCGTGCGGGTAAACCGCCACACCGACCCACCTGGTGTTCATTAATCTATTTTGAAGCATGACGGCCGGCATATTTCCAAGATAGGCTATTTCAATCTTGCCAGCGATCCAGTTGTTAATGAGATGCACGCTCCACAGGCCAAAAAACCAGTCCACCTCCACGTTGGGTAGGTACTTCTTATAAAACTTCTTCACCTTCTGAACCGAGGTTTCCAACATGCCGTAAGGGCAGTATCCCCAGGTTATCTTCATCTTCTCTGTGCTGATCACGTCTGAGGCAAACGATTGAACGGAAACAAGACAAAATACGAAAACAGATAGGCAGAAAATCATCTTTTTAAATTTCATATCCCGCTCCTCTCAATAATTTTAGGGCTTCTTGTATATCGAATCCTTTCCAATCGCCTTGTGAAATCTTCGTATCGCGGGGAATAGCACCGTATTCCACAACCACCGTGTTGGCCCCTGAGGTCAAAATTCGATCATCGGCAGGATGGGTACAGATAGCATCAACCTGTTTTCCCGCAACCAACCGGCTCACAGCGGTTATCTGTGCCAGCCGGGCTCGAGAGATCGTACCCAGCTCGTACTTGGGTGTCCCTACTACTGCAAACCGTGCCATAGCCCCCATTAAAGCGGCTCCGTAGGCCTTGTGGAGAAACATTGCTTCCACCAACTCCTCGTCAGTATGTTCCGGGCCTATGGGATCCACCAATGCCGCGAGTTGGAGGGGGGATTGCTTTATTGCTTCCAGTGTGATCAGACGTTCATTCGGGTCCACACCGGTATCCACACCTTCACGGAGTCTCATGACGTGATAAGCCACATTAAATCCCGTCTCATATAGAGCACAGGCATCCTTCCTATCAAATTCACCTGTGTTCACTACCAGCTCCGCATGCTTCAAGGGCATGGCTAGGCGAGCAATCTGGATGAGTTTATCGATACTGTAAAATTCGCTGGTACGCAAGGTTATCCAGCGCACCTCCGGCACATCATAGTGATGAATCAGGTCCAATACCTCGTCAACGTTCAGTATCCAGGGTTCCTTAATAATCCCCCACTTCTCTCCCAGGGAGCAGAAGGTGCAATTCATGGGACAGGGACTGTAGTCGAGCCCTATGGAGGCCCAGATATAACCCCGCCTGTGGACCCACTCGCGAGATGCCCGATCTGCGATATCCAAAAGTTGTTTTGTTTCATCCGAATCAGGATCAAGGGCCAATAAAACCGATGCATCTTTACGGGACAGGCTTTCATCTGCCAGAGCCTTTTCCAATGTTTTTTCTATGTGAGCATTATTCATGTCTTTTACCACCATTATATACGCCATTTATCCATGTCTTTAATTCTTGGGCCAGAATGACGACCATATCTATTGAAACCATAGGCTCATAGAGCCTCCTTGGCCTGAATTTGAATCTTCGATAATGGGGGAGAAGGGAAAACACTCCCTGCTTTGTCCAAGAATCTGGCAATCAATTCCAATTGGATATGAAGTGTCTGCATCCACCGCCAAAGACATTCCTTTCCACTCTCCGTTAAATAGTATAGCCGTTTAGCCGGGCCGTTATTTGGTGTATCCCATTCAGAAGAGACCACCCCTCTTTTTTCCATGAGTCTTAAATGGCGATATAAACCTGTGATATTAATAGAGATACCTAAGTCTTCCATATAACCTTTGATTACCTTCTTTAATTCATAGCCGTGAATCCCTTCATGGTCATAAAGCGTCAATAGGATCCAAGGGGCTGTAAAATGGGTCATATTCTTGCCGGAGCATGGGCAATCTTGAAAGTTAACTGACATCGTAATATACCCTCCAATCTCATCTATTATACAATGTATACTATACAATTAATCCCAATTATCAATAGTCCGAAAGACGATTTTTTTAGTCAAACAGGATGGTTTCTTGAACTTGAAGCTATGCGAAAAAACGCTCCTCATGGATACTTGTCATGGAACCCCTAACGTTGTATAGAGGTTGAGGAGGAAATCCCACGGCCGGGAGGGTGTATATTTTTTTGCATCCGAACAACACAAATTGATGAGTAAACACTATCAAAGACTGCCCTTCAGAATCGGCACCACCTCAATGGTATTCGGAGAGGATCTGTCAGAAAATGTAAGGATCTTATCAGACCTTGTGGACCATATCGAAATCGTTCTGTTTCATACGCCCATCCGCTTCCCCCCAGAGCTATGCTAAATGGGGCTGCCATGGCAATGGCCTGAGCGTCACTCAGGCCGCCGTCCAGACCCTGGTTTAATGTCACCAGGACCGCCTCGGCACAAAGTAACTGTCGGGTTAGATACAGGTTTCGAGCGCGGTTTTTAATCTGTGCGATCAACGCCTCGGTCTGTGTGCTGTGCCTGTTATGTCGAGCCAACATTGCTTTACCCGGTGTGTTTCCTTAATCTACCATTCCCACCGGATAGTCGGCTCCTCTCCAAGCGAAAATGCCGCCGGGGTATCGATAGACATTTTTGTAGCCGAGCTTGACGGCCCAGGCAGCGCCATTATGGCTGCGGGTGCATTTGACGAAACCGCAATAAATAACGATGAGTTTCTCTTTGTCTTCGCCCAGCAGTTTCACAAAATCCTCCTGTGTCTTGCCATCGGTCTCTTTGGTAGCCCAGGTCGTCATTTCGGGAATGGGGAAAAGAAATTGCTTTGCGCCCGGGACATGTTCTTTTTTGTAGCTGGCCTCGTAAGGCATCGTATCCACAATGAGTACGTCCTTTCCGGAATCTATCCATTTTTTCAGTTTCTCTGTAGTGATCACATCATAACCGCCACGCTGGACCTCCCGAACCAGTTTGACGGCGCCCTGTTCCTTTTTCACCTCTTTTTCGAACTTGTTATCAAAAAGGGCCACTGCCGACGTGTATGTTCCCACCAAAAAAATGAGCAATACCGCTGAACAAAAAATCACCTTAATCATTTTCATCATTTACTCCTCCTTCCATAAAATTTCATTACGTCCCGGGACAAGCGAACTGGGCTTGAAAATCGGACATATCTCCATCTATAGAGATATACGACCCCTGCCATCATCCCAAAGTCCTTGTATAACGCAGAACGAAGCCCGTGATAGGCCTCGGCTTCTGGATCTTCAGGGCCAAAACATCCACAATCCACATCCAGCCCCATCCAGATCCCGTAGCCCAGAATTGCCATGAACAAGACTAAGAGTCCGGCAACGATCCCCAGGCTACCTCGAACATCAATCAATAGGCCGATACCCGCCAGCAGTTCCAGGGCAGGGAGGAAAAGGGCCACCGCCATGATCAACTCATCAGGGAGCAATCCATAGGCCTCAATAATAACTGCGAAAGACTGAGGCTCAATAAGCTTAGAAATGCCTGACCAGACAAAAACCACAGCCAGGATGAAGCGAACCGCACGGTATACCCAAACGGAAAGGAGTGCCTTTACCAAGGAGAATCCCTTGATAGGATACCCTTCACAGGGCTTTCTGCTCCTTTCTATGGTTAGTTCGTTTAAAGTCTTGATAGGCAGAGAATTCACGCTCCGTATATTAAGAGGCCCTGGGGCGCCGCAAAGCACCCCACTCTGACCTGCTCCCTGCAGTTGTCGGGGTGAGATTAACTTAGACGATACCGATAAGTCAAACTGGAAATTCCTATACTTTTGTCAGATGTCTTAGGGATATCCGATGTAAAAATGAGGTCTGCTTAAGCATTGACAAGGCTTCTTAAGAGAGACCTAAGAAGCGCCGGGCTTTTTCTCCTTGACACCCAAGACGATTTCCCTTCATACTCCTTAATCAAAAAACAAATCCTGGCATTTCGGGGGGATTAACTGCAAGTGTCTTCCGTAGATTTTGATCTTCGTCAATTAGAAATCTTCTGTAAGGTGGTTGAGCTGGAGAGCTTTTCAAAGGCAGCTCATGCCGTGTTCCTGTCTCAGGCCTCTGTCAGCGAAAGGATCGCAAATCTTGAAGGGTCTGTGGGAACCAAGTTGCTCGATCGCCTGGGCAGAAACATTGTGCCGACAAGGGCCGGTGAAGTTCTTTACAAAAACGCTGTCTTGTTATTGGAAATGAAGAGGACGGCCTGTTTGGAAATGGAAGCCTTTCTCGGTCTGAAACAGGGGGAAATCCAGTTAGGTGGAAGTACCATTCCGGGCGAATACATCCTTCCCAAAATCATCGGCCGATTTCACCAGAAATACCCTCTCATTTCGGTGATCCTATCGGTCTCCGATACCACTGAGATCAGAAGCCGTGTATTGGAAGGGGCATTGGAATTAGGTGTAGTCGGCTCCAAAGTCCCTCATAAAGCGCTTATTCACCATGAATTGTGGAAGGACGAACTGGTACTGGCGGTGCCTGCCCGACATCGGTGGGCCAAGAGAAGGGAGATCTCCCTGGAAGAGCTTATGGAAGAGTCTTTCATCATGAGGGAAACAGGGTCCGGAACACTGAATATTATGGAAGAGCATCTGAGAGCTTCAAGAGCAATCAGGGCCGATGCACTCACCGTGGTGGCGCGATTCGGATCTTCCACGGCTGTCAAAGAAGGCATCAAGGCTGGCCTGGGCATTTCCATCCTCTCATCCAGAGCCCTTGACACGGAGTTGAAAACTGGCATCCTCAAGGCCTTAAAAATAAAGGGGCTTCCCATATACCGCAGCTTTTATCTGATCAGGGATAAGCGGAGAATCGCTTCACCCATATGTCAGGGACTGCGTGACTTTTTGCTCACGACCTCTAAAGAAGAGGACAAAACAAAATAGGTCGGTACGCCACCCCCATCTCTGAGGGGTGTCCTAGGAAGCTGTGTCTACCTCTTTTGTCTTGGCATAAATTGGAAAGCGTTCCCTATGAGATAGAGCAAGTTGAGGCGGCTTTGACGGGTCTGGGGTCGCCCATTAGAACATTAGAATTAACAACAGGCCCCCTCTACGTCTGCATGAAGCGCTCTATGATGGTGCGGAGTTCTTGCTGCTGCGTGCTTGTGGTAGTGGCTGTGAAGTGTGTTTGAGTCGCCGTGATATGATATCCGACCGTCATGAATGCCATAGATTTCCCGGGTGGTTTGGGCTAAGAAATCGTACTCGTGGGAAACGATGACGTAGCTGATGTCGAGCTGATTCAGCAGGGTGATAATTCGAATATTTGTGTCCTCGTCAAGGCCGGTGGTGGGTTCGTCTAAGAGAAGCGCCTTCGGCTCCATTACCAGGACCGTTGCAAGTGCGACAAGCTTTTTCTCCCCCCCGGAAAGCTTGTGAGTCACACGCTCCTCAAAGCCTTTTAGATTTAGCCTTTCTAAAGTTTCCATGACCATTTTGCGGGCCTCTGTCGGGCTTTTTCCTAAATTGAGGGGGCCGAAGGCAATATCCTCCAAGACCGTTGGGCAGAAGAGCTGGTCGTCAGCGTCCTGGAACAGAAATCCTATCTTGCGTCTTACTTCAAGGAAATCTTTTTTTGTTTCAATCGGTTTTCCGAAGGCCCGGATAGTCCCGGATGAGGGTTTGAGGAGCCCCATGATTATATGCAACATGGTGGTCTTGCCGCTTCCATTCTGGCCGATAAGTCCCAATTTCGTTCCTTCTTCGAGGGTGAAGCAGAGATCATCCAGCACAGGTTTACTCCCTGCGTAAGAAAAAACAATGTTTTCAAGCTGAATTATCACGCTATTTTCACCCATTCTAAGATCTCCAGTCCAATGATGGCAATCGTCATAACGACCAACCAGATCAAATCGAGCCGTGAGAACGAAAACTCATGAAGGGAATAAAATCTCCCGGCAAATCCGCGGCAAAGCATGGCCTTATACACACGTTCCGCGCGGTCCGAGGCCCTCACAAATAGCATGCCGATGAGATACGCGTATGTCTTGTAGGTATGCAAGTTCGAGGTTGGCCGAAAGCCGCGGATACTCGCTGATCTTAGCAGGCGACGATACTCTTCTTCCATCACAAATATATATCGGTAGTTCAGCAACAGGAGATAAATGATCTTCTCAGGAATTCTCAGGCGACTCAGCGCGCTTCCCAATGTGGCAACAGTGCTCGAAGCGATCAGGGCGATAAAGGCCAAGAGAATGGCGTTGGATTTGAGCGTGATCCGGGCTGAAACAAGGACGCCTTCACTACTCACCCCAAAAGGTCCCAAATAGAAAAGGGGTTGACCGGCAAAGGTCAGAGGAACGACAAGCCACAAGAAAATAATAAAGCCGTTTACTAAAGCAATCCGCTTGGCAACTTCCAGGAAATCCAGCCGGCACAAACCGACCAGAGCAAAAGAGAAGATGAGAGCCGCAATCAGGGCCGGAAACCTGTTTGAAAGGGCAACAACAAAGGCATAGACCGTTGCGACAACCACCTTGAATCTCGGGTCGAGACGGTGTATCTGGGAGTTTCCTGTGGAAAATTGCTCTTGCAACATAGATAGATCAATTCGCTTTCTTACGTTCAGCTTCGGCCGATTTGCGGCGATAATGGAAATAAGATGCAACGCCCATCAAACCCAGGATGTAGCCAATACCGCCAAAGATATCTCTGAAGGTCGGCCCATGCTCCCGGGACTCAACGAGGATTTTCATCACAGGCTTGAGCCTTTTGTCGAGGGCTTCTTCTACAGTTAGCCGAATTTGGTTCGAACTGAGATGAGATACTTTTGCCTGCTTCTCAGTCCTTTTCGGGGCGGTTTTCCGAGATGTGGTTATTTCTGTCAGTGGCCCGGCCACATCTTCGAGCTCGCTAAGAGGGATGGTCCATTCTCCCCGATGTCCCATGCCGGCCTGGACGACAATTTTCATGGCAGTCTTTTTCGGTATTACAAAAGAGAATTTTCCCTGGTCATCGGTTTTCCCTTTAAGGAGCTGGTTGCCTTCCAGATCGTAGACAATAATATCACCTTGCTTGACCAGTCTTCCACCACTGAATTTGCTTTCAGTGAACACCTTATCTCCTTCTACCCAGGCGAAGATAGTGGATCTATGGGCCATCGCAGGGTCTGTCCATACAACACAGGCCATCATGAAAAGCATAAATCCAAAACTTTTTCTGCAACACATACGATTCTTTTTTGTGAAATTGTTTGTACGCATCTTTTCCTCCAGCGGGTGATAGAAGCCCTGCAAAATCGATTACTGCCCACCCGGAATTTGGCATCAATCTCCGGCAGCCTCTTTTTGCGGCGCAAAGGATATTTGCTCTGAGGATCCTGGAAGCATGTCAGGTTGCACCTTTTTCAGAAATGCCACACAAAATGCAGTGATGATACCTTCTATGATCATTATGGGAAGATGGACCATCACCACCAAATATGAGACCTTTAGAAAATTCTCCTCCGTAAAAATCAGTGCAAGGCCAACCATGATGGCCCCGAAGAAAATGGAAAATGCACCGCAAACGAACGCGGCGGGTATAGCGATAGAGGCCTTTTTACTGACCATACGCCCAAAAAGATAGTAGCACAGAACAGCCGGCAGGGCCATGATCATCGTGTTGACTCCAAGGGTTGTGATGCCTCCGAACTGGAAGAATATGGCCTGTAGCGTCAGGGCCACTAATATGACAGGGAAGGCGCCCCATCCAAGGGTAATGCCGACAATCCCGTTAAGGATAAGGTGGACACTCGATGGACCGATGGGAATATGAATCAGTGAGGCCACAAAAAACGAGGCCGAAAGGATAGCGGCGCGGGGAATATGGTCATAATCTAATTTTTTTAGTCCAATGGCCGTGCCGGCCGCAGCCAGCACAATTCCTGAGATCAGGACCGGACCGGACAAAACTCCTTCAGATATGTGCATGATGATAGCCTACGTAGAACAAAACAGATAATTACGCAACCACAGGGATTCCACTCGGGTATATTTTCTTCCAATCCAAGACCGATTAGGCAAAGAATCAATAGGTTTTCCACCGGAATGTTCCGAATGAGCGGCAAGGCCGTCTCGCCCAAGCCGACGAAACAGCATTGTCTACGGACCGCGGAGAGAATAAGGCCCATTTTGTGATGCTTTAAAATTCCGCTGTCAGGCGCAACCCGAAGATCCAGCCATCCGGACTGTCCCCCGCTTTCATTGAGTCTTTCATATATTGTACATCCCCTGTAGCCGCAAAGATGTCGTTCAGGGCGAACCGGCTATAAATCTCGAATACGTCAGTGTGGTCCACATCCAGGTTGCCGCCGATCAGGTGCGCATAACCTATCCCGATGTTGTCACACGCACGGCCCCAGAGGTTCCCACTTATGTTTAAGCCGCCCGAATAGATGCTCTTACAATCAACAGCCGCTTTGTCATCCTGCCATCCGAACCGAATCCACCCCCCGAGGATCTCCCCGAGTTGCTGATCAAAGGAGATCATGGCGCAAGTCAGCCGTTCTTTTTTTGTACTGGCCACATTGCTGAAATCACTGCTCGTAGTATCCACAATCAGCCGATAGTTCCCTTCCCCTAAGCCAAAATCAACGGTGTAAGCAAACTGCATTCCATAGAAGTTGTATGGTTCGTCAAACTCTCCTTCTTCACCATTGGTCCCCATGGCCATGGCAACGCCTTTTACGGAAAGCCCACCAAGCCCCCACTCTATGGCGGCACCGATGTCATAGGACGGCAGGAACGCGTTAGGTCCGTTCACTAGGGCTCCGTTCATAAACTGGGTGTACTCGTCATTGGCAAAGGCGTTTTCATCCATGTAATCCGTTGCGTCAATGATACCGCCGGTGAGACCAAGGCTGTGATCCTCGCTGAAGTTGAAGGTGTGCTTGTACCAGGCAGTGAGCAAGTAATCACGATTCCGGCCGTTGATGTTTTTATAGTCATCCTGTACATTTCCACCCCACGGGGCAATCACAAAGGGAGACCTGCCTTCTCCATCTAAACCGTTTCCCGCTCCAAACCCAAACTTGGCAAAGAGCTCATCGTTGTCGGTGGGGGTGAAACTGATCTCGGGCTCAAGAAGGATAAGACCTCTCCCCTCGTTCTCAAAGCCGGGCGCATCGCTGATACTCTGATATTGACCTATCCCGGCAATGATCCCCCCGATGGATAATTTGTCGTTGATTTCATACCCAAACCCATTGTTTGGCAATACAAGAATACCCAAGATTGTTAATAGACAAGCCAGCCTGAACCTTGTCCATGCTTTCATGATATCTTTCCTCCATCAATATACAATGTCTGACCCAAAACCCCCAATCCAGAATCGTGCTGAGTAGTCCTTTTGTTAAGGCACTGTCTATTTCTCTTTCCAATCATGAAACTTGACCCAGATAACGGCGCCCAACTCCACATCCTTTTCTTCACCTTTCATTTTCATTTTTTTATCAGAGGTATTCAAGGCGGCAAATCCCCACCATCCCGCTTTGGGAACCGCATAGGTAAAAACGCCGTTTGTGTCCGCCTTGATCGTCTGAGTAACCATGTAATCCGTGGGCGCCTCTACTTTTTTATCCTCGTTGTAGTATTCCACTTCAACCTCGGCAAAGGGGATCGGCTTACCATCCATTTTCACTATTCCTTGAAAGAGGTTCCCGGCATAAAGCCCGAAGGGTTTTGACAGGGGAACAATCTCGGTCTTGAGGCCGATTTCCTCATCCCAGCCTTCATCATCACCGAAGGCCGTCACGACAGTCTTGGTATAGTGAACGATGAAGCAGTCTTCAGCGGGCTCCCAGTAGGGTTTTGGCTCCATGTAAAAGGCGTAAACACCCGGCCTCTTGATTTTGTAGGCAGTGGTCCAGGCGGTATGGTCCATAACCCTGGTCTTTCTTAGTTTCCCAAGCAAGTCCTGTTTCTTGCCGTTCGCTATGACCCCGAAAGCTTCGGGTTTGACGAGTTCCATCCCTATCATTTCAAAGGGATGTGAAAATGAGAGGGTTACCCCGACGTTTCTGTTATCGCGCTGCATGACCATACTGTCTGAGGGAATGACCATCCCGAAATGGGCAAAGGCCATTTGCGAGACGCACAAAAAAAACAATCCCAACACACAACCAGACAACAACTTTTTCATCACTTTTTCCTCCTTAAGTCTTTTTTATAGGTTTTCAGACAATTATAACCAGAAGACCGGAGTGCAAGAATTGACTAAGGCCCACTTGTTAAGACACTGCCAAAAATTTCCATCAACCAGCCACCGAGTGCCCACACTGAGCCAGGTAACGCGGTGAAATTATTTTTCATAAAGTTCCTATAAAAACAAAAAAGGCCACAAAAGCCCAAGGGGTTTTTCAAAACCCATTGGCCTTCATGGCCTAAAAAATACTACAGCTAAATTAAATTTTAACGTCTGGCTTCTTGCCTGAACTGGTGTTTATATAGTTGCAACGCCGATAGATGTCAAGTGTTTTTTCAGCCTTTGTTCTTTTGCCCCTTATTTCTATCATTCACCGGTCGTTTATCTCGAACTTGATCACTTTTTCGCTTCTCTTTGCAAACCCCCTGACCCCGGCCATGGAAAAAAAGTTGCTTAGCGGCCATATTTAATCTGGGGAAAGAGAAGAGAGTTGTCCGGGTCAAGGATATTGCCATGAGTCTCACAAAGGGGCCGAACTGTATTTCACAATGGGTTGTTCATTAGTTTCAAGCATCATTTTAGAGCAAAACAACCAACAAAAGACCCCTACATCTGTCTGCTCCTGTTTGGCCGCCTGATATGATTTTGGTAAGCATAATGGGGAAAATACTAGGAGGCTGTCCGAGAATGGCTATTTTTCGCAATCTCTGCGTCAGACTCAGATTTTAATCCTCAAAATACTCAATATATTCCTGCGCTTAAAATCTTCGTCTTCCTTGACCTTGCAACAAATTTCTCATTCTCAGGCAGCCTCCTAAATGTTCGGAGAAAATTCAAAGGGTTTGATTTGGCATTTGAGAATTTCTTCTTGTTGCATATCTTCCGATTTTCCTGAAAATGAGCAGATAAAGAACGAAGCAGAGATGAAAAAAAGGAGCAACTTTTCAGCGAGTTTCCGGTCCCACCGACGAACTCCTCTTAGCAGTCTTTGACCTTCACCTGTTCTTCCGCATTGCTTGAGCTTCAACTACATATGTTGTGGTTCGTTTTGCCTTGACATACAACCTCAATTTCCATATAATTTACCCAAAACAGCGAGTTCTTATCATCTCAGTTGACAGTCCCCAAAACACGGCATATGAGCGTCTTTCTCTGATATTTGTAAACTGATAACTGCCCTCATTTTCAAAGATAAGAAGTAACCCAACGCTCCAGAAGATTGAGGCAATCAACTTCCCTTTCAGGACTCGTTAACAATGGGGAGTTCCCATCAGTCAAAGGGGCGAGGGCATTGAAAGGGCCGGACACGCGATTCAAGAGAACAATGAAAATAGACGGGGGCCAATGATGAAAGTGAAAGGCAATTTTTTTCTGTTCCTGACATGTTTTGTAGTCGCTACCGCATATATCTCGGGATGTTCATCTTACCGTTCTCACCTTGTCAAAATGGGAGATCTGTTCATCGAAACTATTCCCTCCTCTTGGGTATACCTCTCGGATATCACCGCCAAGCAAGAAGGAGATGAATTGGTGATTTCTGGAAAGGTGAGCCGACGCAATACTTCTTTTTCCGGGGCTGGCCACGTGGATGTGGCAGTGGTCTCTCCGGGTGGGTTGGTGATTGACACAGCCAATGTTCCATACACACCGAAAATTCTTCCAAAAACTCCCGGCGCTCGAAAACACCGCGCATCCTGCTTTGAGGCACGCTTGCGGTGTATCCCCCCTGAATGGACCGTCATCAGGATTGCTTATCATGGCAAGGCAGCTTCAGACGATCCCATGCTGGATCATGAGGATAATATCGCCCTGCCTGAAGACCATGATCACGGCGGCTGAGATGTTTCTTGACGCAAGTATCGGAGGATATAGAAACTTGTTCTTGACGACCAAGCCGAACTTCGGTATCGGCCTTCCCCTAAAAAGCGAGTTCCCCGCTATGTATCTTGTCAAATTAGTTTCTTTAGAAAACCCTCTTTTTCTAACTCCCTATCTGTCTATGCCTCCGAAATAGCAAGGCTGCTCCCCGCAGTGCGGATGGGGTCAGCACACTCTGTCCCGACTCAAAAAGAATAGAGGTGAAGCCTTATGTCCACATTGGGTCCCGATTTTATGGGATCGGCCTCGTGAGCCACAGGAGAGACGGTGGTTTTTTCGGGCAGGTCATTGTTGATACCCTCCGATCTAAAGAAAGGTCGATTTGAGAGTTAAAAGGATGGCCTTCTGTTTTTATAGGATGGAGTATAAGTGAGAGTGGGTCTTGTGTCAATTCAGGGACGATTCCCAGATATTGTATATCTTTTCAAGAACCTCAAATGCTGGGTTTCGTGCATGATGTTGTGAGTAGGCTTAACCCCCTGAAAACAGCAGAATGTTGATGC
>JACKQG010003417.1_pt1 | contig 19517 bp, 10 predicted proteins | sample 8237621 | NCBI WGS metagenome assembly JACKQG01 (sample SAMN15677084, study PRJNA649215) | marine metagenome | biome: marine; feature: Black Sea; material: saline water; isolation source: suspended particulate matter (SPM) from the Black Sea western gyre | collected 2013-06-09/2013-06-10 | depth... | reverse complement strand
TGAAGCCCAATAACATTCAACCGGTTTTTAAGCCAATCGGGAGATTCCTTTACTTCAATCCCGGTAATCGTAACGCCGGCATAACGCGGACAAGCCTCTGTATTTTCAACAATAACTTCAATATCTCTGCTATGGTTTTCGGTTTTGAAATTTTCAATTGGTGGAATTTTTAGTTCCCTGGTTTGTGTTTTATTAGTTATAAAATCATTATTGTCCAAAACAGCTTTTATATCCCTTGCTACGCCGATGTGCGCCATAGCATCGGTACGGTTTGGGGTAAGTCCGATCTCGAAAATGTAGTCTTCTTCAATATTAAAGTATTCTTTAGCGGGAGTGCCGGCTTTTGCTTCGGGGTCTAAAACCATAATGCCCTCATGAGAAGTTCCTAATCCAATCTCATCTTCGGCGCATATCATACCTTCGGAAACTGCGCCTCTTAATTTGGTTTTTTTTATCTCGAAAGAATCACCCTCTTTATACAACTTTGTTCCAACCGTGGCAACCACCACTTTTTGTCCGGCAGCAACATTTGGCGCTCCGCAAACAACAGGAAGCAATTTGTCGCGTCCAACATCCACTGTTGTAATGCTAAGCCGGTCGGCATGGGGATGTTTTTCGCAGGTTTTCACCTCGCCAATTACAATTCCTTCAAGTCCGCCTTTAACCGATTGCCATTTCTCAAGCCCTTCCACTTCAAGTCCACAATCGGTTAATAATTCTGAGAGCTTTTCAGGCGAAAGGTCGAAATCAAGGTATTGTCTTAGCCAGTTGTACGAAATTTCCATTTATTATGTAATGATTTAACCCTAATAATTCACAAAACAATTTATATTCTTTATCTAATCGACTAAGTTTTAGTAAGTTTTTATGCCAACCTGCATTCCTCCTAAAATAAAAACAACTAAAACTAAGTCGGGGTTAACCTGCATCAATTAAAATAGACATAAAAAATGTATGAATACATGCAGGTTAAAAAGTTGCAAAAGTAAGATTTTATTTTTTAATGACAATTTCCTATGATTCGGTTGTTTGTGATTTTTAACCGAATATATGGTATAGCATAATTTATTCAGGTTCTAAATAAGCAATCGATTCCTATATAAGAAATTACGAATAGTGTATAGCAGAAAACTACTAATTTTTTTTCTAGTGGTTTTCTGCTATATTTTTCTCGAAAATATTATATAATATTATTGCCGGATAAATAAGAAAGAAGGCGAGCCTGCAAAGATAATGAATTTTAAATTAAGATAAGACCGGCAATCTTATCTTAATTTAGTCTAAGCATGGGGATTCAAATTCCGATCATGTAAAATATTTGGAAAAAAGAAAATGCACTTTTAATCTAAAAAATTATTAATTTTATAAATTTTAAGAGATGAAAAAATTTAACTTTATTTTAGTAACACTTTTATTATTTGCCGGTTATGCCTTTGCGCAAGAGCCGGTTTTTGACAACTCTATCAGTATCGAACAAACATTTACAACCGATACTGAAATCTATCCATTTAACGGCGAAACACTTTATGGAGTTGGCGTTAACGGGAACATAACATTCAACAGCGATTCGAGCCTAATAAGATTAATATTAAAAGATTCGCTAAGCATTGAATATATGATTTATGAATCGTATCCGATGCTGGATACGGTTTGGAACTTTACCTTTAACGAGGAGTGTGAGGAAACTTGTTTTTTTGATGGATTCATTGCAACTTCATTAATAATACAAGTACTCGATGCCAGTATTTATCTTGATGAGATAGGATGGAGCGGAAGCCCGTCGGATAATCCTGTTGAGTTGCAACGACAGGCCAAGCATAATAAGGATTTGGAAAAGATTGATGAACTTAATAGTTTCATCAGAAACCATAACATGCTTTGACTGGCAGGCGAATCAAGTTATTCAAGTATGTTCTATTATGATAAAAAAAATCTATGGGGAAATTATAAAAACACCAGTGGTTTTGAATTTTATTCGGGAGGAATATTTGAATTCTATAATCCGGATAACAACGTATATGATCCTACATATAATATTGTAGATTACTTTAACTGGATGGAAAAGCATGATGCTCATGATCCAACCTCATCATACTGGGATGGCGATCCCGATGATGACGAAACAGGAAATGGATGGATGACTTCAATAAAATGCCAGTCAGGTTGTTGGAATGATGAATTACAAATAATTGAGTGTATTCCTTCTTCATCATGTCCTCCGCTTAACTGGAGAACCGGATTAACATGTTGGGCATTTTCTTCTGTAGCGGCGGTTGAGTCTATGACAAACATTTATTTCAATGATCATTTAAATCTCGATTTATCAGAACAAGAGATTATTTCTTGTACTGGTATAGGAAATAATGCTTCATCTACGACAACAGCTTTAAATTATATAAGAGATTATGGTGTCCGGCTTGAAGAATGCTATCCTTATATTGCTGATGATGGTGATTGTGACGATGTTTGTACTAATATACTTGATTCTGCATCCATTGAAGACTATCAAGGTCAAATTGCAAATAATGATATAGAAAAGTTAAAAAAAGACTTGATTGTATTCGGCCCTTATATTTGGAAAAAGTTTGTTCCATCAACTTTTGTCAATCACGGTATGACATTAGTTGGATTTGGGACAATTACAGAAGGAATGTATTTATATTTTGATCCTATATTACAACATGTCTACATCAACGAATATTATCCTAATATAGGCGATACATATTGGATATTTAAAAATAGCGGAGGCACTTATGATGGTATTGATGGCTATTTTTATATGAGATTAACTGAGTTTCCTTCCGGAGGATTAGTTGGATATGATTATGAAATAATAGAAACGCCAATGTATGTTTATCCAACTGTTGATAGATTATGTCGTGATGAAGATAATGATGATTATTACAATTGGGGTATTGGCACTGCCCCTGCCGGATGTACAGGAGAAATGGACGGCAATGACAATGATCCGGCACTTGGGCCTATGGATGAAAATGGATTTTGTAAAATAATAGATACATATCATACAAGCTTTGAAGAAAATTTTGATGGATGGAAACAATCTGGTGGTGATGATAAAGATTGGTTGAAACATAGTGGCGCGGCTGATTACCTTTTTGGAACACAATGGGGTCCTGAAAACGCGTATGATGATGGGGGGGAGTATTATCTATATGTTTATGGTCAAACTAATTCACAACTATATGAAGATGCAATATTAGAAAGCCCGATTATTGAATTTGATGATCTTCTATGTACGTATGAGTTTAGTTTTGCATTTCATAAAGAAGCACCATATGGTGGAGAAAATAGTATGTTGGAGGTGCAAGTTAGTACTAATGGAGGAGAAACATGGTGTGTAGCCTGGGGTATTTATGGGAACTGCTCTAATTATACTGAATATGACTGTAATGCCTGGAATTTGGAAACAATCATGTTGACTTCAAATGTTAATAAGATAAGGTTTTATGCAAAAACAGGATATTCATATGCTACATCAAGTATTGCGATTGATTACGTGACTATAAATAAGATTGATAACCAGAACCAATTAATAATTACCGGCAATTTGGAATGGAATAGTGATTACCACGCATGTAATGATATAATTATAAAACCCGGAGCCAAACTTACAATCGGAGCAAACTGCACATTGTTTATGCCTTCGGGGAAAAAGATAATTGTGGAAAGAACAGGTGTGTTAGCAATATATGGAGGAACTATTACGGGTGAAAATGAAGGTTGGTGGCCCGGTGTTGAGCTATGGGGAGAAAACGGAACACCGAATAACCTATTGCATCAGGGAAAAGTGGCAATAACTCAGGGTGGAACCATTAAAAATGCAGTAATTGGTATTCAAACAATAAAAACTATTGAAGGTGAGTATAACTATGATTACTCCGGGGGAATAATTGGTACAACAGATGCAAATTTTATTAATAATCAATTGGCAATTTTGTTCTTTCCTTATGAGCCTGATAATAGTAACAGTATTTTAAAAAACTGCACTTTTGAAGTTAATGATGATTTCCCGGAAGAAATTTCAGTTAATAGCTTAGTATCATTAAACGATATCAATGGTGTATATTTTCAAAACGCTACTTTTAACGATTTTCGTACTTATAAACCTATAGATGAAAAATGTACCGGCATATACAGTATGGATGCCGATTTCACTGTTAAAGCAGTTTGTGCGAATCCTTTACAAAATCCTTGCCTAGAATGGGATAATTCCACTTTTAATAATTTGAAATACGGTATTAAAGCACTAAGGTCAACATCGGGCGAACCTTTTACTGTTGAGCATACCGATTTTGTAAATAATGTAAGGGGCATTTATGCTTCAGGTGCTGATGAAATTTCGGTTACATTATCAAGTTTCCAGACTTACAAATATGATGGCGAATTGCCCGAAAACTACGGTATGTACCTTGAAGAATGCACCGGCTACCAGATAGAAGAAAACAACTTTTATAATATAAATGAAAGTGTTATGGGCAACGGACTGGTAGTTAGCAACTCCGGCATTGCAACCAACCAGGTTTACAACAATACTTTTGACAAACTGGAATATGGTTTGATTGCACAGCATGATAACAGGACTGAAGATGGAGAAGATGGTTTGAGTATAAAATGCAACAGTTTTACCAATTGTGAATATGATATTGCAGTAACCGGACGAGGTGAAAGTCCATATTTGGGGATAAAATGGTATCAGGGATCAAATGACCCCGAACCGGATGCCCCGGCAGGCAACAGGTTCAGCTATACCTGGAATAATGAAGAAAGCGACTATTACAACGAAACGCAGGATATCATTTACTGGTACCACCAGCATGATGGAGGGTACAATGTGGAACCTAAAAAGTTTAGTAAAGAGCTGGTGAACCCACAGGCAAACTATAATAATCCACAACCTTTTGATCCGGAAACAGCCTGCCCATCAAATCTTGGCGGCGGCGGCACTGATGATTTAAGGGGTAAAATGGCAGCGGCAGAGCAAAAAATTGATTCGGTTCAAAACCTGCTTAGTATTTTGGTTGACGGAGGAAATACAAATGTGCTTACAATAGAAGTACAAACAAGTATTCCTCCCGAAACCTGGGATTTATATATAAATTTGTTGGGCAAATCACCATATTTATCCGATACCGTAATGAAAAGCGCCATAAACAAGGTAAATGTTTTACCGTCGGAATTGCTTACCGATGTGCTTGTAGCAAATCCGCAAAGCGCCAAATCAGACGAAGTGTTGACAGAAGTTGAAAACAGGACTATACCGCTTACCGATGAAATGAAAGAGGAAATAATGCTTAACTGGTATGTTGCAAGTGCAAAAGAATCGCTTGAGTCGAAACTGGCAGCATACAAAGCCCGACGTGGTAAGGCGCTTAATGACCTGTTAAGGTATTTCAGAAACGATACTGTAAGCCCGTCGCCCCGCGATAGCATTATCGCAGTTTTGCAGCAGGAAAACAGCCTGTGGGCTAAATACTCTCTTGCTTATGAACATCTTGCAAAAGGTGAAACAATACAGGCAGAGGTTGTAATGAATAATATTCCTGTTGAATTCACTTTGTCATTATCAGAACAGGAAGACTACCAGGATCACCTGATGTATTTTAATATCCTGAAACAATTAAAACAGGAAGGGAAAGAATGGTACGAAGCCGACACCTTGCAAATTGAGGCTTTGTACGGACTGGCTTATAATAATAATAACAAAGCCAACGCTTATGCCCGTAATGTATTGATATTTTACGATACATTAAGTTATGAAGAACCAATTCAGTATCCTTCGTTTCTGAAATCAAGCCCTATTATACCCATACCTGCACAAAAACCGGCAGAGAGGAACAGCTTAACCATATATCCCAATCCTGCAAAAGATTATTTTATTATAAGATATGAGTTGGATAACAGTTATGCGGAAGCGGTGATACATATAACAGATATGACAGGCAGGAATGTAAAGGAATTTAATGTAATGGCTACACGCGATTATTTGATTGTGCCAACTTCGGAACTTAACAATGGAATATATGTTGTAAAGCTGATTTTGAATGGAAAGGAGGCGGGTATACAGAAAGTAAGTGTCAAAAATTAATTTTTTTCTTGGAAGCAGTGCCCTATAAGCAGGGTGCTGCTTTTTAAAAATTTGTTTTATGAAAACAATAAAAAAACTATATCTGCTTTTTATACTGGTAATGCCTTTTATTGCATATTCACAGTCAATTTATTTCAACGAAAAATATCAATCTGTTTCTAATTCTGGTAGTGGTGTACATTCCTTAATAGAAATAGAAAATGGATATTTGGTTGGTGGTGGAACCGGTACCCCTCCGAATAATTACTGGATTCAGATAACTCTAATGATTTTGGATTTAGAAGGAAATAAAATTGATGAAAAACTTATTGGAGACACCATATCACAGTATTTTATTGCACAAAAATCACTTATAAGAACTTCTGATAACCTATTAACTTTCGCGGGTAGTAGACGAACGAATTTTGAAAATTTCCCACACGATGAAGTATTATTAGTAAAACTAGATAATGAATACGATACTTTATGGTCAAAGTTTTATGGTGAAAAAGAATTGCCTTATGATTCAGCTTACAATGCCAGGCAACTAATCGAAACATTGGACAGCAATTTAATTATTGTTGGTACCATGACCCCTGAAATTAATTACCGTGATAATGTTGTGCTTCTAAAAACTGATAATAACGGTAATAAAATTTCCGAATGGTTATACACTTACCCAAATATAAATTATAAATTAAGAGGGTTTAGTGTTATTGAAACCGAAGATAAAGGTTTTGCAATAGGAGCGTATCGTTTTAAGCCCGGTTTTAATTATACCGGCGAACCTATGGTTTACAAAGTTGACAGCCTGGGAAACGAAGAATGGTATGTAGATGTCGGCGGGATATACTACGATACTAAAGCCCTATTATGCAATGCCTACGATGGAAACATTATTGCAGCCAACTGCTATGCTGATTCTATGTCGGGTAGCTGGGATGCTTACCGCACAATTAATATTAAAAAAATAGATTTGGAAGGTAATATTATTTGGGACAAAAGATTTGGTACAAGTGAATACAACAAAAGGGTTAGTAACATCAGGCAAACAAACGATGGAGGATATATAACAACCGGATATACCTGGACAGCACAGCTTGGCTATTTATATCCTCATTTTTCAGGCTGGATGTTAAAAATAAATAATGAAGGAGACAGCCTGTGGTACAGATTATACTATAACTTAAGTGGTAGTTATGAAAGTAATTATCTTTATGATATAATCATTACAAGCGATAACGGCTTTGCAGCCTGCGGCCAGGTATTTGGCCCCACAACAAACTATACCCAACATGCCTGGGTTGTAAAGGTTGACAGCATGGGCTGCGATACGCCTGGGTGCGCAACGGGTACTTTTATCCATGAAATCTCCCCCTCTGGAGGGGGCTGGGGGGAGGTCAAGGTTTGGCCGAATCCGGCAAAAAATCAGTTTAGTGTTTACAGTTTAAAGTTTCGTGTTGAAGGAGAAAAGGTAATTATGATTTATAATTCGCAAGGATTGAAGGTAGAGGAAATAAAAGTACCTGATGGGAAAGAAACCATAACCGTAAATGTAAAAGGCTGGCAGAAAGGGATGTATTTTGTGCAATTGGTAGTAGGTGGAGAAAGTACAGCAAATACAAAAGTAATCATCTATTGAAATTCATCGGATGACTGGCAGTCATCCGATGAGTAAGCGCCTGATCCCGAAGGTTTGGGGTTGAACAAAAGCCAAAGCGGGAGCGAACCTGGCCCATACGGGGCGAACGTCCAGGTCGAAAAAATAATATATTATGAACAACAACAAAGCCAACGCCTTTGCCCGAAATGTTTTAATGTTTTACGATACATTAAGCTATGAAGAACCGATACAGTATCCTTCATTCCTGAAGTCTGGTTCTATAATACCTATCCCGGCACAAAAGCCGGCAGAGAGGAATAGCCTAACCGTATATCCTAATCCTGCAAAGGATTATTTTATTGTTAGGTATGAGCTGGATAATAGCTATGCAGAAGCGATAGTCAGGATTACGGATTTAAGTAAACATTAAGGAGTTTAATGTAACGGCAACACGCGACTATCTTATAGTACCTACTGAAGGAATTAATAGCGGAATGTATGTTGTTAAACTAATTCTAAACGGTAAGGAGCTCGGTACACAGAAAGTAAATATACAGAATTAATTTTTTACAAAAAAGCAGTACCCTTTTTATCAGGGTGCTGCTTTTAAACTGATAATAAACGAAAATACAAAATTTAAAACACATAACTTTCACAATATCAACCCTGTAATTTTTTTGTTATTTGTGAAGTTTATGCGTTTCAGTATAATAAATTTGTTTTATGAAGACAATAAAAAACGTATTTCTGTTTTATTTGCTGATTGTGCCAATTGTTTTAAATGCTCAGTCCATTTATTTCAACGAAAGATATCAGTCGAACAGTGGGATATGGAGCGGAGCAATATCTATAATAGAAACAAATGAAGGATATTTAATTGGCGGAACAACAGGAACTCCTCCTAATAATAGCTGGCACCAAATTACTTTGACTATTTTAAATGAATATGGCGAAAAAATAGATGAAAAGTTATTAGGTAATACTATTTCGGAGTATTATATTGCTGGTAATTCACTAATCAGGTCAAATGATGAATTAATACCATTTGCCGGAACAAGAAGAACCTTCCCCGGAAAATTTGCTCACGACGAAATTCTATTAATGAAATTAAATAATGAATACGATACTTTATGGTCAAAATTTTATGGTGAAAAAGAATTACCTTATGATTCATCTTACATTGCAAGGCAGCTAATCGAAGCCTCAGATAGCAATTTAATTATTGTTGGTACTATGACTCCTGAATTGGATTACATATACCAAATTCTACTAATTAAAATTGATTCAACAGGCAATTTTTTATGGGAGCGGTTTTATACTTATCCAAATACAAATTATGTATTAAAAGGATATAGTGTAACAGAAACCCCTGACAAAGGCTTTGCAATAGGAGCGTATCGTTTTAAACCCGGTTTTAATTATACCGGCGAGCCAATGGTTTACAAGGTTGACAGCCTGGGAAATGAAGAATGGTTTATAAATGTCGGAGGTCCGTACTACGACACTAAAACACTGTTGTGTAATGCCCACGACGGCAATATCATTGCAGCAGCCTGCTATGCCGATTCTATGTCGGGTAGTTGGGATGCTTACCGCACTATTAAGATAAAAAAAATAGACTTGGAAGGTAATATTATCTGGGACAAGAAATTTGGTACAAGCGAATACAACAAAAGGGTTAGTAACATCAGGCAAACAAACGATGGAGGATATATAGCAACCGGTTATACTACTACAGCACAGCTTGTATGGCCATATCCTGATTTTTCAGGATGGATGTTAAAAATAAACAGTGAAGGAGACAGCCTGTGGTATAGGTTGTACTATAATTTAAGCGGGACTAATGGTTATAATTATCTTTATGATGTAATCACTACAAGCGATAACGGCTTTGCAGCCTGCGGCCAGGTATTTGGACCCTCTACTAATTATACCCAACATGCCTGGGTAATAAAAGTTGACAGTATGGGCTGTGATACGCCTGGGTGCGCAACGGGTACAAATACTTATGAGTTTGTAGAGGAGACGAATGGGGAGTTGAAGGTGTGGCCGAATCCAGTTAAGGAAAAGTTTCAGGTTTCAGGTTACGGGTTTCAGGTTGGTGGGCAAATGGTGATCAAAGTTTACAATTCGCAGGGGTTGAAGGTGGAGGAAATAAAAGTGCCGGATGGAAAAGAAACCATTACTGTAAATGTAAAAGGCTGGCAGAAAGGGATGTATTTTGTGCAATTAATCGTAAACGGTATAGAAACCGGCAGCGCAAAATTTATTAAGTCATAAAACGGATTGTCTAAGGAGTTCAGCCAATAGCTTCTTCTCTGTTATTCCGAACACGTCTTCCTGTCATTTCGAGCCGGGGGGAAGGCATGTGCGAAGGAGCGAGGAATCCCCCGGCGAAACCCGAGTGTCTGAAACACTAACGGAGCACGCAATAGCCAGGGGATTCCTCACTTCGCCACACAAGTCCACCGCATAGGTTCCTACGGATTTCCTTTGGTCATCGGAATGACAGGAAAAGCAAAAAAACATACTTCAACTTATCAGACTCCAGTTAGGTTTGTTTTTATTAATATACCTGAGCTGATTTAGAACAGGTATATTTTTCTCCATTTCAAGATGCGGGTCCTCTTCAAGGATGTCAGCAGCAACCTTTCTTGAATATTTTAATATTTTCTCATCTTTTATTAGGTCAGCTATCTTCAGGTCAAGAATTCCGCTTTGCTGTGTGCCTTGCAGGTCGCCCGGGCCTCTGAGCTTTAGATCGGCTTCGGCTATTTCGAATCCGTCAGTCGTTCTTACCATCGTTTGTATTCTTTGCCGTGCTTCATTAGTGAGCTTATCTTTTGTCATCAAAATACAATATGATTGATCAGCGCCTCTGCCAACCCTTCCTCTTAACTGATGAAGCTGTGACAGTCCGAACCGTTCTGCATTTTCTATCACCATTACCGAAGCATTGGGAATATCAACTCCCACCTCGATTACAGTAGTAGCCACCATTAATTGGGTTTCACCTTTTACAAACCGTTGCATCTCGTAGTCTTTTTCCTTGCTGCTTTTTTGTCCGTGTACAATACTGACTGCATATTCCGGCAACGGAAAAGCACGAGTAATGCTCTCATATCCATCCATCAGGTCTTTCAAATCTAGTTTTTCCGATTCATTTATTAAAGGATAAACATTGTAAACCTGTCTGCTCGATTTTATTTGTTTTTTTAGAAATCCGAATACTTTTAGCCTGTCCTTATCATAATAATGAGCGGTTTTTATTGATTTCCTGCCCGGAGGCATTTCGTCTATAATAGAGACATCAAGGTCGCCGTATAGCGTCATTGCTAATGTTCGTGGTATGGGAGTTGCGGTCATTACAAGAATATGAGGCGGAATAACATTCTTTTTCCAGAGTTTTGCTCTTTGTGCAACACCAAAGCGATGTTGTTCATCAATTACCACCAATCCGAGGTTTTTGAATTTTACCGTTTCTTCAATCAAAGCATGTGTACCGATAAGAATTTGTAAAGTGCCATCCTGTAATTGAGTGTGAATTTCATTTCTTAGCGATGTTTTAGTTGATCCGGTCAATAACCTAGTATTAATACCGAGTCCTGAGAGCATTTTCGAAACGGTTGCATAATGCTGGTTTGCCAGGATTTCGGTGGGCGCCATTATGCAAGCCTGGTAATTGTTGTCTAAAGCTATCAGCATAGTCATAAGCGCCACAAGGGTCTTGCCACTGCCCACATCCCCCTGCAGCAATCTGTTCATTTGTTTTCCAGACCCCAGATCCGCCCTGATTTCCTTTATTACTTTTTTCTGAGCATTTGTTAAATCAAATGGAAGGTTGTTATTGTAGAAATCATTGAAAAAGGAACCGACAACAGGAAATTTGTGACCTTTGATTTTCTCAATTCTAAGTAGTTTTAGTTTTAAAAGGTTTAGCTGGATAAAAAATAATTCTTCAAACTTCAGCCGTGCCCGTGCTTTTTCTAATATTTGTTGGTTTCCTGGAAAATGAACAGTTAGCAGGGATTCTTTTCCGGGAATCAGTTTAAGGTTTTCCAGTATGTCTGTTGAAAGTGTTTCAGGAATATAATCTTTAACAGCGACAATAAGATTTTTCATTATCCTGCCGATTCCTTTGCTGTCTAATCCTTTTGATTTCAGTTTTTCAGTTGAAGAGTAAAAGGCTTGTAATTTTTCGCCAAGGTTTATTTTCCCGTCAGAAACAGCTTCAATTTCGGGGTGCGGAATATTATACTTTCCATTGAAATAAGCCGGTTTTCCAAACACAATATATTCTTCATCAGGTTTAAACTTATTAATGATCCATCTTAATCCTTTAAACCAGACCAACTCTATTGTTCCCGTCTCATCTTCAAAGTATGCAACAATTCGTTGTGCCCGCGGTTTTCCAACCTTTTGAATATTTTTTATATTTCCTTTTAGCTGAACATATGAGGCATCACTATTAATATCCTGAATCTTAAAAAATTTACTTCTGTCAACATATCTGAAAGGGAAATAATTGAGCAGGTGATTAAATGTGAAAATATTTAATTCTTTTTTCAGAAGGTCAGCCCTGACAGGACCAACTCCCTTGAGGTATTTGATCGGCGTATCAAGTATGTTAACAGGTTTCATCCGGGTAACAAAATTAGCACATTATTTGAATTTCGTTACCGGAATTTTCCTTACGGACTAACTTCGTATCGCTTACTTTGTTTCGTTTGATATTTGTCTTTTCCTGTTTATCGGGTTCGGGGCAAAAAAACTCCCCCGGGCAGAGGAGTTATTTATATTATAAGCTTGTATTAAAATTCCCAAAGTTGGTGTTCATATTCAAACAGCTCGTTTTTTATTCTTTCAGCTTCCAAAAGGGCATCCATTCCTGATGCGTAATCAGTGATTTCTCTGTTATAAACATTTTCTTCTTTATAAACATAGCTGCCGAACATCCTTTTCCAAAATACTTCATCGTAAGTTCGTCTTTCCGCTCCATTTTTTCTATTAAATACTTCTGCCTGGGCAAATATCGGTCTTGCTTCCGGGAAATAGATCCAGAACATATCTTCAAATCCGAATTGATTTCCATCATCGTCATAAAGATTCCTGACCGGACAAATCCCAAGAATACGAACATCCATAACAGATCTTTGTTTATCAAAAAACCAATCTTCCTTTAATTTGATCCTTTGTACTTCAGTTGGGTCAAAGTCTTCAATTACTACATCATATCTTAAAATTATCTGCGGATTCTCAGGGTCTAAAATAGGTACAGTGTCAGTCCCTGTGAATTTTTTTTCAATTTCCTGGTAAGTTAACGGAACTAAAAACTGATCGTCATTAGCATCAGCATCATACGCAGTAATAGACCCTTCGCGAATGGCATCCATTATTATTGTCATAAAATTTTTCCACCCTTTCTGAGGTGTTTCGGGGTAATAAAAAGGAAGGTTCATCTTTTGTCGTAAATCAATGATTCGCCATATTCTTTTTTTCCAAACAACATCAGCTTCCCTGACAGGATAATAAGGTATAGGTTTTTTATCCAAAAGGTTTATCTCATCACATACACCATCACGCGGACTGTCAAGAATCTGAGCAGTTGACAGGGTATTAATCCCAAAGAAAATACCAACCATTAACAGTATGCTTACTATTGTTTTCATAAAATTTATAAGTTAGTTTATTATTTTTTAGTTTATAGTAATATTAATAGATTCGATTTTACGAGGTCCTTCCGGTCCTCGTACTTTAATATCTTGAAAAAGAATCACATCATTTTTTTTCAGATTTTGTATCTGGTCAACCATTTTTTGAGAGAACATTTGGTTTTCAGCCTTTTCGGTTGAAAAATAACCACCACCCTGCGGGATAAACATGGTGAAAGAGGTTACTTTAAAATCATATTCAAAATCGACACCTTCAGGCAACTGACATAATAAAAACGGATTGGCAAGCATTTTTTTTGTTGAAATTTTTCCATCAGAAATCCCGATGACTTTAGCAATAGGGTCAGGCAATCTTTTCACCCTGAATAATTGTTCACCCATGAATTTCCTTCCACCATTATCTTCAGCAAAAATCCTTATAGTAGTTTCATAAGCTTCAGGAGGAATGTTGCGTACAACCCACCCCTGGTCAGTTCTGACTATTCTTCCGGAAGTAATATCAGGCCGTATTTGTGCATCAGCTTTACCTGAAGCAGAAATTGATACGGGATTATCAACACCTCTGTAAAAAACGTTCATTTTGGTAGCAGAAATTGTAGCGGAAGGCTTGGCAACAATAAATTCACTTTTAAAATGATAATTAGTCGGAACACCCCATGGATTTTTTATCTGAACAATACCGGCATATTTTTTCGTCCCTTCGGTGCTTTGCGGCAATATTAATATCCCTTTCCCTTTATCTGTTTCTATTTTTTTTGCTAAATTGATTTTACCGTGAGGTAAAGTATCAGCTCCTTCTAAAACATATATATCAGGATGTTGTTTTGAATCATAAGCGGCAACAATAATCTCCGCACGATAATCATCACCCTGGAATATATAGTTGCTACTTGCAATTACTTTGGCACTCACTTCATCAAACTTAAAGTCTTCTGCTGATATGGAGGAGTACAAATAATTAATAACGTTTGCTTCAGCATTATATATTTCAGCAATAAATTTATTCAGGATAGCAAGATCGGCTGCTAGAATGGTATGATAAAAATGATGCCTTGCCCAAGGTTGTGATTTCCCATCGGCATTTCTGTAATCACCATCTGTTTTAAGCCCCAAATCAAATCCTGCTCTGTCGTCTTCATCAACCAGCTTAATCATTTTCTCTTTATAAGTAGTAATGCTGTCTAATAAATTAGTTGCTTCACCTTTTTTTGTATCCGAACCAATGAAAAAATTCGTAGGTCTGTCAAAATTATCTTTTTTGTTAATATTATATAAACTAATTGTATCTGCTTCTTCTATCGAAATCCCTTCGGTAAGGGAAATAACTTTGGCTTTTAAGCCTTCGATGTAATTTACCAAACTGTCAGATAAAGATCTTGCAGTTTGTGCTTGTTCCCAATATTTACCAACTTTTTTAGGATTAATAGTATATTGTGCTTCAAAGTCAGTAAAGATTTCATCAACTTTAAGGGAAAACTGTTCAGTCGTAGTTTCCATACTTTCATTTACAACAAGAAAAGCACTTAAAATTTCCCTTGATACATTCAGTGCCAATAGAGCAGTCAGTACCAGGTACATCATGGCTATCATCTTCTGCCGCGGGGTTTCCTTATATCCGGCCATTCTTTTTTTCTGTTTTAATTCCTGATTAAAAGTTTATTTAAATTCTAACTTTCTGTTTTAACATTCATTGCTGAAAGCATATTGCTGTAAACTGTATTAAGTGCAGCCACTTTTTCAGACAAATTACCAAGTTCTTCATTATATTTGATGGTCTTGTCGGCTGATTCGTTCAGTTTGTTCAGGAATTCATCCAGAGTGTTTTTAAGTTTAGCCGTAGTTTCAACCTGCTCAGAAGTACCCTGTAACTGATTTTGAAAAATGTTGTTCAGTGCAGATATATTCTCCTTGTATTTAGATGTATTTTCAATAGAACTGTTGAGATTGCTGACAAATTTCTCAAACGTTTCCTGAAGTTTATTTGAAGATTCTGTTTGTAAGTTTGAATTTTGCAATTGCATTTCATAAGCTGCATTCAGCGAAGCAAGGTTTTGAGATATTTTATTTAATTGGTCTCCGTAATTATTTTCTTTTAAAGTGGTAAAATCAAGAGCTTCCGCTGATTTTGATAAAAGTTCTGATGATTTATTATAGTTTTGAGCCAGTTGATTTGCCGATTGAGTTGCAGCTTTAACACTTTCGGCAAAACTTCCTGTTGCAGCAAGGTCATTTTTAATCGATTCTGAAGCCTGCGAATATATTTTTGATAATCCGGATGCAGAATCTGATGCATTCTTAATAGAATTACGATAGTTTTCTGATATTGAAATATCATTATTAATGGTTTCAGCTTGTTTATTATAAGATTTAGATAAGGAACCAACAGATTGAGATGCATTTTTTACCTTTTCGGTAAATTCATTTGTGGCAATTGAAGCATCTGTTATATCGCTTAATTTGTTTGTGTTATCACTCAGGTTTCTTAATCCTTGTCCGAGACTTTCTATTAGCTTAGGTCCAATTTTTGCATTGGCAAGCATCTTGTCCAAATCTTCAGCACGTCCTTCCGTTTTATCTTCTTCAATTTCTGCTGATATACCATGGTACATTCCTGCAAGTTCGGGATAAACCATGCTCCAGTCGGGTTCAACATGAGGTGGTTCAAAAGCTGAGAAGAAAAATATTATAGCCTCTGTACCAAGACCAAAAATCAACATAATATCAGCACCCGCATAGTGATTGATCTTAAAAAGCGCTCCGAGAATAACAAGGGAAGCTCCCCAGCCGTAAAGCTTTGCCATGAAATTTCTAAACCCTCTGCTCTTAACAATATTATCTAATCCCATAATTAATTATTATAAAATTTAACTTAATGATTTTACACTCAAATTTATTTTATTCTATCATTATTTTTTATATATATGCGAGGCTTTTGCAGGATTATCATCTTTTTGCCTGCCAAGGAAAGGCTCAACACACCTGAAACCGATATATGATTTTGCAGTATCCTGATATTCATAAGTACGAGACGTAACTTGCATATAATATCCGATATCTTTCCATGAACCACCTCTTACAACTTTTCTTTTTAGAATAGGCGGGTCATTGTCTTCAGCGTTGTATTGATAATGGGGGTTGAGATCCCAGGTAAAATTATATGATGACTCGTCAAATGCATCGCCGATCCATTCAGCAACATTTCCTGCCATATCATAAAGACCCCAGTCATTAGGAGGATAGTGAGCAACGATGATTGGAGTTGCCCCTCCATCATCGGTATAATTTCCTCTTATGGGTTTATAGTTACCCAGGAAACAACCTTTGTCATTTTTTGTATATGGACATCCCCAGGGATATGGGTTATAGTCATGTCCGCCTCTGGCTGCCCATTCCCATTCAGCTTCTGTTGGTAAGCGGTAATCATGAATGCTGGCTTCTCCTTTTTTACGTGCAAGGTATCTGTTTTTCAATTGTGTTCTCCAAACACAAAATGCTGTTGCCTGACACCAGTTTACACCGACAACAGGATAGTTGTCATAGGCTGGATGCCAAAAATATTTTTGGGCCAGAGGTTCATTAAACGAATATGAATAATCAAATAACCATACGAGTGTGTCAGGGTAAACATTGATTATTTCTTTCCTGACATAAACTGACCTGTCTTGCAAGCCCTGAGGACGGTTTGCCAATGCTCCGGCTTCAGAATTTCCATCTTGTGAGAAATCTTTTTTTGCCGCAGCTCTTATATCAACCCAATAATACTCATAATTAAGTTTCCTTGTATCGATTTCTTTTTTTCTGAAATATCTTTCATGTTCAGGAAGGAAAAGCTCTTCCAGTACTTCTTTTTCTTCTTCGCCATGCCAGTCAATCTTTTTATCCCAGTTTAAGTAAGGAGGATCATAGATTTCACCTGTTTTTCTATTTTCCTCAATAAGGTAATCTTCGGGTAAGATATCTCCTAACAATACTCTGGCTATTGAATCTCTAACCCAATAAACAAACTCTCGGTATTCATTATTGGTAATTTCCGTTTCATCCATATAAAAGGCAGAAATAGTAATTGTTTTGGGTTGATGAACGTGTGCGTAAGCAGCATCCTCCTCTCCGGCACCCATTGTATAACTGCCTAATGGAATATAAGCCATTCCAAAAGGAGTAGGCTGATAATAAGGTTTTCTGTTTTGTACACCGATAAGTTCACCATTTCCCGAACTACCACAGCTACCTAAAATAAGTAATGCGACCAAATAAAAAAGAATCCTTTTCATATTAATAGCTGATTTTATTCAATTGTAATATAATATTTAATTTTTTACTTTATAATAAATTTATAGTTTCGTTTTTTTACAAGAACCTTGTGTTCTTATAACTTCTTCTACCCTTATCAATTTCAATTTTAAAACAATAACCAATCATTACTTCATGGCTTCCACTGCTGCCTATTTTCGATGTTGGTATTGTGTATGCATAACCAATTCTAACATCCTTTACTTTCAGTCCGATTAAAACCGAAAGAGGATCCACTGTTCTAATTATGCTATAACTAACGCCACCCCATACTTTATTATTGTATTTAAGAAGTGCTGCAATATCAAATTGCGTTTTTACGCCATCAGATTTAACTAAAATCGAAGGATCAATCTCGAAAGACGGATTATTCGGAAATAAAAATTCGTATCCTGCCGAAAGATAGTAATGCCTTTTGGTTTTATATGCCAAAATATCAGCTGGTGATTCTGATTCGGATAAGCGTTGTGTTGACAGTCCGACATAAAACTTATTAGGTACAACGTAATGCAATCCGAATCCCAAATCGAGCAGCATATCGCTTTCATCACTTTTATCCATTAAGATTGGATCGTCCTGTTGATTAGCTCCATCAATTAATTTATTAAAGTCGATACTTCCGTTAATAAATCCTACCTGGATTCCAATTCCAAGATTACCCATTCCAATATCAGTACGGTATGCATATATCAATTTTACACCTATTTCTTTGGAATATCCAAGCTTATCCTGATAAACAACAGCTCCAATACCACCATGTAGTATATTTAAAGGGGAATGAATGCCAAACAGATATGTTTCGGGTGCTACATTATCTCCTGTTTCAGTATCTTTAAATCCTATCCATTGTTGACGGGCTATACCTGTTGCACAAATAGCGTTTATGCTTCCGGCAAAACCGGGATTAATAGATAAATTATTGAACATATTGTGCGCATAATGTGCCTCTTGCTGAGCATTTATTATACACACCGGCAAAATCATTACTATAAAAAATACTGCCCTTATATGTATTTTCATCTGAAAATATTCCATGTTAAAAAAGTTCGCTAAATTAAAAAAAAATTAATACCAAAACAACAGGGCTGCAAATTACCTGTATTTAAAGCGCACAGATAATTTGAATATTAACGTTATAAATTGATTGTTAGTCTTTAACAAAATTAATTATTTAAATTATCCTTATGTCTTGCAAGACAGCTATTATGTTGAAAAAGTTGCTTTTATATATAAATTATCTTCAAATATAACTTTTTTCTGTGAGAATAAAATAAAAGATTACTTTCGCAGCCTTTTAAAAACGAATTATTTAACGTAAAGTACTAATATCATGTCATTTATAGTTAAAGAGAAATTATTTTCTAAAAAGTGGTTTATTGCATACAGCCTTATAATTATCGGGTCGTTTATATTAGCTTCGGGTTTTGTATTTTTTATCACTCCGTATAAGATAGTCCCGGGAGGTGTTTACGGAATATCAATTGTATTACATTATTTACTTGGGACACCCGTAGGTTTAATGGCATTGTGTTTTGATATTCCGCTTACATTGATCGGAATTAAAATATTAGGACCCCGGTTTGGTATAAAAACAGTTATCGGATTTGTACTAACCGCAGTCTTTGTTGATGGATTAGCTTATTTTTGGGGAGAAAACCCGTTAGTGGAGGATGATGCATTGCTATCTTCCATTTTTGGCGGTGTATTAATGGGTTTAGGGCTGGGCCTGATATTTAAAGCAAAAGCAACTTCAGGCGGGTCGGATGTTGTTGCGATGATCATTGGTAAATACACAAAGCTTCCGCTCGGACAATTATTGATAGCCGTCGATTCTGTTATTGTTATATTTGGATTGATTGCATTTCAG
>JACKQG010003416.1_pt1 | contig 19530 bp, 13 predicted proteins | sample 8237621 | NCBI WGS metagenome assembly JACKQG01 (sample SAMN15677084, study PRJNA649215) | marine metagenome | biome: marine; feature: Black Sea; material: saline water; isolation source: suspended particulate matter (SPM) from the Black Sea western gyre | collected 2013-06-09/2013-06-10 | depth... | reverse complement strand
TGGATTTGGACGATTGCCGTGATCCAGACAGCGGCCAGCTCAAGGATTGGGCGCGCGACATCGTCGAGCAACTCGCCAGCTACAGCGAAGTCAGTCCCTCGGGCACCGGCATCAAGGTATTCGTGAAAGCCACCAAGCCGGGACCGCGCTGCCGCAAGGCGTTTCATGACGGCGAAGTCGAAATCTACGACCGCGATCGGTTCTTTACCGTCACCGGGGAGCGGCTGACAGAAACATCTGTCAGCATTGAGGTGCGCCAGGAGCAACTTGACGCCTTGTATCTGACTGTCTTCGGTGATGATGGTCACAGTGATGGACCGCTGACGTCATCGGGATCGCCGGGGCCGAAGCCAAGTAACAACGGCCACGTCCACCTTGCGGACGACGAGATTATCGAACTGGCATCGAAGCAACGTCGTAGCGGCGCGAAGTTCAGCGCGCTCTGGTCAGGCGACTGGAATTCACACTTCAATTCCGCCAGCGAAGCGGATTCATCGGTAGTCTTCACGCTGGCGTTCTACACCAAAGATGCGGAACAGATTGATCGGCTCTTCCGCCAATCTGGACTGATGCGTGAAAAGTGGGACGAGCAGCATGGCGAGCAGTCCTATGGCGAAATGACGATCACCAAGGCGCTCGGCAAGGTCACTAAACAGTACAAGCCAAACGGCAAACGCAGACAGCCTCGTCCACCAGCACCGCCACCCACGAACCCAGGTCTGCCTTCCATCATCATCGACGACACGCAACTTAGTGATCTGACGGATAAGGCACTGGCCGCGATCGTCCTTGGCAACTCACCGCCCTCGGTGTTTGTGCGCGCAGGCAGCGTGGCCCGCGTCATCTGTGACGAGAACGGGCTTCCCAAGATCGAGCCTTTCGATCGCGTGCGCATGCGATGCCGGCTGTCAGAGGTCGCCAACTTCTTTACGCTCCGCAAGGGAGACGGTGGCTACGAACCTGTTGGTACGAATCCGCCGCTATCGTTGGCCGAAAACGTACTGGCTCAAACCACCTGGAACCTGCCGCCGCTGGCAGGAATCGCTCGCGCTCCGATTCTCCGGCACGACGGAACGATTTGCACGCAGCCCGGCTACGATCCGGTGTCGCGATTGATGTACTGCCCTGATCCGGGCCTCGTGCTGACTCCGATCCCGGAGTATCCCGATAGCAACGAAGTCCAGGCCTGCGTGCACATCTTGCTCAACGTGATCAGTGACTTTCCGTTCGCGGATGAGCCGAGCCAGGCGAATGCACTAGCGATTCTGTTTTCACTACTGATGCGGCCGGTGATCTCGGGGCACGTGCCGCTGGCGATTGTTGATGCTCCCATGCAGGGAACGGGTAAGACGCTACTCGTCACGACGCTGGGCACGATCGCCGTGGGCAATGTGTCGTCGGAGTCGATTCCATCGAAAGAGAACGACGACGAATGGCGCAAGAAGATCACGTCGACCTTGCTCGCTGCGTCACCATTCGTGTTGCTGGACAATATTCCGGATAACACCACCATCGACTCTCCGTCGCTGGCGGCCGCACTGACGACCGAAGAATGGTCGGATCGATTGCTGGGTCGCAACAATGCGATTCGGTTGCCATCGCGGGTCGTATGGGCTGCAACCGGAAATAACTTACGTGTGGCGGGCGACATGCCGCGTCGCAGCTACAGCATCCGATTGGATGCCAACGCCGAGCGTCCGTGGGAGCGAACGGGCTTCAAGATCAAAGGACTTGAACGCCACATCCGAGTTAACCGCGGCGATCTTCTCTCCGCCGCGCTCACGGTGGTGAGAGCGTGGTACACGAACGGAAAGCCGCAGGCGTCCGTGCCGACGTTGGGTAGCTTCGACGAGTGGGCTGAGACCGTGGGGAGCGTGTTGGCCTTCGCAGGTGTCGACGGCTTCTTGGAGAACCTTGAGCAGACACAACTCGTGCAAGACGAGGACACGCAGCAGTGGACGGCCTTCTTCGATGCGTGGTGGGAGGAGTTCGATGCGAAGCCGGTGGTCGTCGACGACCTGTGCCAACGCCTGATTGAGGACGATGTACATGGCGCGTACACGTCGCGCGCGCTGCCTGATGCGTTGCTTGTACATCTCGATGTACATGGTGTGCGCGCGGGCGGACTGCGTCGCTCGCTGGGACGGCATCTCTCGCGACTTGCTGGTCGCATCTTCAACGGGCGCAAGTTGTTGCACGCAGGCAACGATGGACACCGCAAAATTCGTCGCTGGAAGCTTGCGGGGTTAGTAACCCCGCAAGGAAATGCAAACCCCGCAACTAACCCCGCACAGAAAGGTCTGTGGTAGTCACATGTTACAAAGATCTGCGGGGTTTGCGGGGTCAAAGTGCCTCTATGCTTACACGTACGCGAGAGTGTACGCACATATAAAAGGTGTACACGTACATCAGCGCTATATAAGTAGCGGGGAAATAACCCGCGAAAGCACGCAAACCCCGCAACGGCTGCCTGGGGCCAGGCACGCCGGATCGTTTGGGGGCATCTCTTCGCCCACCGTCGCGTCACGTTGGGCCACGTCCCGCGAGACCCGTCCCCATCGCGTCAACGATCCCACTTCGTCACTTCACGCGACACGTGGCCACACGGTCGCCCACGTAGCACTAACCAAGGAGACCGCAACGCATGACCGAATTGACCAAGCCAGTATCCCGCCGAGTTCACGTCTCCGGCAAAGGCGATTTCGTGGTCACGCTGACCAAGCAAGGCGTGTCCATCCGGAAGCTCCGCAAACGCAAGACCGTCACTCTACCGTACACGCAGCTGGCCATGCGTGCGTTGGAGCGCGACAGGTGGATGCTCAATGCGAAAGAGTGGGACGACCCGCTGGCGGCGCCGTCGTAGGCGACGCGTTCCACTAGCAGTTCGATCACGCGGGCTTGCTCGCTTGGGGCCAAGCAGTCCCCCATGCTGGCCGTGCATCAGCACGTAAACGCAATCGTCGATGTACTCCGCTCGCATTGGACCACACGAACCAGGCATTCGTCGGCGTCCGCTGTTTGCCGCTGCGGCAGATGACCACTCGCAACGAGCATCGGCCGCTCTCTGAGGTCATTGAAAACTACGACGAGTTGCGGCCGCACACACTCCCCGAACCGAATTCCGTTCCTGCAGGATACGTTTGATGAAGACCACCACTGTGACAAAGCCCCAGTCGCTGCAGGAGCAAATGGACCGCCTCGGTCCCTGGACGACCCGTTTTCATGTGGACGGCCAGGTGTGTGGCGGTGGCTACGAAGTCAGCCAGGACGACGCTCTCTTGCGTTCATTCCGCGAACGGTTGCCGTTGCCGGGCCGCGTGCTCGAACTGGGCTGTATGGAAGGCGGGCGGACGTTCCCGCTGGCACGACGCTGTGGGCAGGTGTTGGCGATCGATGTGCGTCGCGAGCACTTGGAACGAGCCCGGTTCATGCAACGTCAGCTCGGTCTCAGCAATGTGACGTTCTTCGAAGCCGATCTGGAAACGTGCGATCTCCAGACGCTGGGGCAGTTCGATGCCGTTTACAACGTCGGCCTGCTGTATCACGTGGGCGATCCGTTCCGCGTGCTTCAGCAGTGTGCTGCCATTGCGCCGGAAATGCTGCTTTGGACTTACGTGGTCGACGACGGCGATGCGGAACTGAATGGCTACGAAGGCAGGTTCACCCGCGAGAACCCAGCAGATCAGATTGGCGGAGTCCGCTCACGATCGTTCCGCCCCACGCGGTGCGAGTTGATGCGGATGCTGACCGACACCGGCTGGCGGAATGTGGAACTCGTCCGCGAAGAGAATACTGCCGTGGCGCTCTGGTGCCGGAAAGACGCTGGCGATGAGCCTACACGGATGCCGACCGGCACGATGAGCCTCGCGGTGATTATCACCTGCCACAACTACGGGCGTTATCTGGATGAATGCATCCGCAGCGTGCTTCACCAGAGCCGCCGGCCTGATGAGATCGTGATCGTCGATGATGCGTCTGACGATGACACGGCCGAGATCGCTGAACGCTGGCAACCTGCGGGTGTCCGTTACCTGCGCGTCGATCATCACAACGTGCGGCTGTCGCGACAGGCGGGACTCGAGGCTACACGCTCGCAGGTCGTCTGCTTTCTGGATGCGGACGATTTCCTGAGTCCTGACTACCTGCGGTCCCAGGCATTCGTCGGCGTCCGCTGTTTGCCGCTGCGGCAGATGACCACTCGCAACGAGCATCGGCCGCTCTCTGAGGTCATTGAAAACTACGACGAGTTGCGGCCGCACACACTCCCCGAACCGAATTCCGTTCCTGCAGGATACGTTTGATGAAGACCACCACTGTGACAAAGCCCCAGTCGCTGCAGGAGCAAATGGACCGCCTCGGTCCCTGGACGACCCGTTTTCATGTGGACGGCCAGGTGTGTGGCGGTGGCTACGAAGTCAGCCAGGACGACGCTCTCTTGCGTTCATTCCGCGAACGGTTGCCGTTGCCGGGCCGCGTGCTCGAACTGGGCTGTATGGAAGGCGGGCGGACGTTCCCGCTGGCACGACGCTGTGGGCAGGTGTTGGCGATCGATGTGCGTCGCGAGCACTTGGAACGAGCCCGGTTCATGCAACGTCAGCTCGGTCTCAGCAATGTGACGTTCTTCGAAGCCGATCTGGAAACGTGCGATCTCCAGACGCTGGGGCAGTTCGATGCCGTTTACAACGTCGGCCTGCTGTATCACGTGGGCGATCCGTTCCGCGTGCTTCAGCAGTGTGCTGCCATTGCGCCGGAAATGCTGCTTTGGACTTACGTGGTCGACGACGGCGATGCGGAACTGAATGGCTACGAAGGCAGGTTCACCCGCGAGAACCCAGCAGATCAGATTGGCGGAGTCCGCTCACGATCGTTCCGCCCCACGCGGTGCGAGTTGATGCGGATGCTGACCGACACCGGCTGGCGGAATGTGGAACTCGTCCGCGAAGAGAATACTGCCGTGGCGCTCTGGTGCCGGAAAGACGCTGGCGATGAGCCTACACGGATGCCGACCGGCACGATGAGCCTCGCGGTGATTATCACCTGCCACAACTACGGGCGTTATCTGGATGAATGCATCCGCAGCGTGCTTCACCAGAGCCGCCGGCCTGATGAGATCGTGATCGTCGATGATGCGTCTGACGATGACACGGCCGAGATCGCTGAACGCTGGCAACCTGCGGGTGTCCGTTACCTGCGCGTCGATCATCACAACGTGCGGCTGTCGCGACAGGCGGGACTCGAGGCTACACGCTCGCAGGTCGTCTGCTTTCTGGATGCGGACGATTTCCTGAGTCCTGACTACCTGCGGTCCGGGATGCAGTGTTTCGACCGTTACGACGTGGGAATCGTCTATTCCGACATGGACCGGTTTGGCCGCGAGAATGTGACGTCCGATATGCCGGTCGATGTGGCGCTGGCCGAGATGACCAAACGCAACGTGATCCACTGCGCTTCGCTGGTGCGGCGAGAAGCCCTCGATCTGTCGCAGGCGTTTTCAATCCCGGCTGATCCGAAAACCGAACACGAAGACTGGTTGCTCTGGTTGGTAGTCCTGCGTCAGGGCTGGAAAGCGAAGAAGCAGCCGGCCGTTTATCACTACCGTCGCCATGAAGAAGGACGATCGCTGGCGAAGGCGTGGGCCGGCAACACCTACTTTGAACGTCGCGGACTGCGTCACGAGACGATCACTCTGTTTATTCCGCTCTCCGGACGCACGGCCGTCTGGCCCCGATTTCGCCAGTTTCTTGAGCAGCAGGCGTGGCCTCACGACCAGGTGCGACTGGTGCTGATGGATACGAGCCAGGACGCCCGGTTTGGACGACGCGTGCGGCGCTGGATCGCGGAATGCGACTATCGCGATGTCCGCTATTTCACGGAATCCGTGGCGGAACCGGGACTGGCAGATCAGGACCGTCGGGCCGAAAGCGTCGGTGACAAGGTCCGGTTGGCGGCCGCGCGGATCTACAACCGGCTGGCCCGTGAAGCGACTGGCGGATTTGTATGGGTCATCGAAGATGACATCATTCCGCCGAACAACGCGGCGGAGCTGTTACTGCGCGGGTTCGACGAACACACGGCCACGGTCGCGGGCCCGTACCGCTCGCGATTTCACGATGGCTACGTCGCTTGGCGAGGTAACCGGGACATCATCCGGGAACGCGGCGAAGGCGTAGAGACGATCGAATGAAACGGATTCGGCTGCACGCTGTTCCGGACGGACGTGCTGCGGGAGGCCCTGTTCACCTGCCGGCAGCCGCCGCATGTGGATTTTGATCCCGCGTTCTATGAGCGACTCAAAACAACAAACCTCAAAGTGAAGCTGTGCTGGGACGCCGAATGCGAGCACCTGGAGAACGACACGCGACCGATCATGACGTGGGACCATTGGCCGGAGTCTTGGGAAACGGCTGACCTAAGTGAATACCGAGCCGGGTTTCTGACCGGCCGAGAAGCCTGCCAATGGATCGTCGACACGCTCAACGGTCCGAAGCCCGCCGCCATCTGGGGCCTGTCGGACGGAGACGTGGCCTGGTGGTGCTACGACTCGCTGGCGAAACTACCGGACGTGGATAGGCATTGGCTCGACAAACTCGCGGCGACGAGCGGATTGCATCTCGAAGACCGGGACGAACTCTGGCCGCTGTTTGATGAAGCCTGTCGCAACGCGCCGGCGTGGCTTTGTCAGTCCAACTGGGACATTGCCGAGCGGTTCACGCACGCGGCGCTCACGGCTTACGGCGTCGGGATCGAACGTGACGGATTTCGGTATGCCGACGGACTCAAACGGAAGATCGACTGCAACGCGGTCTATCGGCTGATGGACCACGGGCTGTGGTGGCCGTTGCTGGATGGCAAGCGGCTGGCGATCGTCAGTGGACACGCTGACAAGTTCGCCGCCCGACTGGTCGATCCGGAGTTCGTCGAAGCGACTGGTGGTGGCGAGGCCACATGGTCAGTCGCGACGAAGATCACCTGTCCCGACAAGACGGTGGCCAAGCGAGAGTTCTGGCCCCGCGTGCGGGACGAGTTGTTCGCGGCCGAGTGGGACCTGCTGCTGTGTTCGTCCGGATCGTTGTCGGCGGTGATCTGTGAAGGGGCCCGACAGCGGGGACGCAGGGCGATTGATGTGGGGGCCGCGGACGCGGCAATCAATCGTCAAGATGTAAGTTTGGATTCAATCGCGGGCTGATCGGTCACCCAATCGCAATCTCGCCTGCTCGAGAGCTCCAGTGGCAACCATAGTGGAAACCGCGTCAAGAGCTTTCTGTTTCCGTGGTGAACCGTCTGCTTTCCGTTCCCTGAGAAGAATCAACGGTATACGCAAATCCTGTGGTCGGAATGGGAACGGCGGTTCAACTTCCGCGCGTCTCAGCGATTGTGTGATTTGCAAGTCGCGGTATTCGAACTCCCAACTCGGTTCAATTTGCGTGCCTTCACCCCAGTCGTTCCATGTTGCGATTTGGATGATGGGCGCGTGTGAGTTGAGAGCCTTCTTCAGCGTATCATTCAGAGTCCGGCCGTCGTTGTCGGCCAGTCGCGGGTAGCCTTCGCTGACGCCCGCTTGCTTGTAAATGTCATCGAAGCGAGGGAATGCGGCGGGGATCGCTTGGGGCCAGCTCTTTGAGTCAGCCAAGAATCGATCGACTTGTTGCGTACCGACCTTGGGCGATGGCCATCCGAAGCCACCAATCGCCCCCTCGCGTCGGATGTCCTGGCTGAAGTAAGCAACGGGAGGGTCGAGGCGCGACAAACACTGCGTCCATTCTTCGCGCGTCAGTCCCGAGTGGCCAAACGACAGCAGCACCGGTTTGCCGTCGAGTTTCACGTAGCTGCCCGACTTGAACCAGTACTTGCCGAGCCAGTCGATCTCGTTCACAGCATGCGCGACTCGGTCGGCGGCTGCGATGCGGTTGGCCTCCACGAGTGCCGGAATCGTCTGATCCTCGTAGCAGATGACGAACGTCATCTTCAGGCGTTCGCATTGCTGCAGCAGCCGTGTCGTGTTGCGATGCAGAACAGCGTAGTCGCGGTAGTCCGTCAATCCGTACCAGTCGACAATGACGCCATCAATGCCCGCCAGCTTCATCAGCAGCAGGTGGTACTCCAGCACATGAGGATCGCCCGAGTCGTACGGCCCAATGAGTGGGTGATACTTTGATGCGATCTGCCGTCTGCCATCGACTTCCTGCTCCGGATCGAAGTGGTTCATCGTCCAGTGCCAGCCCCACTTTTCGCTGAACGGCTTGGCCATGTACCACGGCATGTAGTGGGCGAGAATCAATGGCGTGGCATTCTGCTTCGATGCGTTACTACGCGAATCTGGTTCGTCTTCGGCGAAAGCACACAAGTTGAAGCAGAGAATGAAAGCCAAAACGTGCGGCATCTGGCGGTATAGAATCATCGTCATGGACTGCTTTACGGAAGTCAGGTCATTTCGTGCAGGTAGTTTAACACGATGCCACGTCTGGTACCTTCCATTGGCGAGTTTGGGCTTGGCACGAGGCACGTCCGTTCGTGATCGGAAATCCCGATCTGATGCCTTTTTTTCAAATAATCTGGCAGGTTTCGGGAACCCGCCGGATAAGTAAATACATGGATATCGAGCAACCACAATTCGAACTAACGGAATCGGCTTTGCTGACGCTGTTGGTGAAGCACGAACCGTCGCTCCGCGCCTATGCACGCAGCCTCGTGCCCGATTGGGATTTGGTGGACGAGGCGCTGCAGGAAGCGAGCGTCACCATGTGGCAGAAACGCGGACAACTGGAGAGTTCCGACGGTTTCGTGCCTTGGGCGAGAGTGATTCTGCGGTTCAAATGCCTAAAACAGGTCGAGAAACTGCGAACTCAACGGCCGCTCCTCAGCGATGAGGTTCTGGCTAAGCTCGCCGACCGTAGTGAGAGCCGCTCGGCAGAGGCCGCTGCGGCACGAGCCAAGGCGCTGCAGGAGTGTTTGGGGCAGTTCTCTGCGGAACATCGCGAACTCCTTTTGGCTCCGCACAGCTGTGCGACGTCAGTTGCGGAATTGGCGGAACGCCGCGATAAGACTCCCAACGCCCTGTACAAGCTCCTGGGGAGACTCCGAGGACAGTTAGCCGACTGCATCCGTCTCAAGCTACCGGCGGAGGCCACATGAACAAGTCATCGAACGAACTGATTCATCGGTACTTGGCGGGTGTCACTACGGACGACGAAGTGCGTGATCTTGAAGCCCGTCTCCTCGCTGACGACCAGCTTCAGGATGAGTTCCTGTTCCAGTCGGAAATTGATGCGCACCTGCGTCAGGAAGCTCAGTCCATCACGAAGCCTCATGTTGCAGTCGACCCACCCAGTCCGAGCACGTCACCGACGCTCTGGAAGTGGATTTCCGGAGTTACGACTTTGGCGGCGACGATTCTCGTGGCCATCGTCCTGTTAAGCACTCCACCTCGCCGGGAAGCGATGGCGCATCCGTCGCTCGGTGAATTGACTGTCGATATCCCGCAGTCGGGGCAGAACATCTGGACGGCGGCGGCTGACGGCGATCTCGGTGCGATCCGCAAAGAACTAGAGGAGCCATCCTTCGTAAATGCGAAGGCAGATTGCGGACTCACACCCCTACATATCGCGACACTGGCATATCACCCGGCGGCTGTTGAGTTGCTTCTCACTTCCGGTGCGGATGTGTCGCTGGCCGATCCCGAAGGGAACACGGCATTACACATGGCATCGTTCCTCGGGCGGACTGACCTTGTTCGTCTGCTGCTGAAAGCGGGAGCCGACCCAGAGTTGCGCAACCACTTGGGATTCAGTTCGCTGGACAATGTGGCGATCACGTGGAGCGCGGGGCTTGAAGACTATTACCACCATGTTGAACGAGTGCTCAAGACGACTTTAGACCTCGAACAGATCCGCGCGGAGAGGCCACAGATTCTACGGTTATTGGCTTCTGAGAGCAGAACGCCGCCAGACCTCGCACCGCCTGTCAGCATCTGGCAAGCCGCGATGACTGGTAACACGGCTGCCGTCGAACAACACATTCGGGCTGAGACAGATATCAACTCGAAAGAAGATCTCAGCGGCAGTACTCCGTTAATGGTGGCAACGACCTTTGGACAAGTCGAAGTCGCCAGGTTCTTGATCAGCGAAGGTGCGGACCTCGATGCTCGTAACAACTCGGGCGGCACTGCATTGCATGTTGCTTGCTTCTTCTGTCAACCGGAGATCGTTGAATTGCTTCTGAATGCGGGAGCAGATCCAAACCAGTTCAACAACTGGCAACTGACGCCATTGGAAGTCGCGACTTCCGAGTTCGACGCCGAATTGGAAGGGGTCTACCGGCATTCGTACGGTTCTCTGAACCTGCAATTTGACTCGCAACACGTCCAGGAGGTCCGTGTTCGAATCGCTGAAATCCTCAAGAACTTTCCAGGCGCTCGCTGAAATGAATACTCGTTTTGGATTCATGCAAATGCAGTCAAATCGCGTGTCGTTGAAAAGCTCGTCGTTGGCACCAGCCTTGTATCTCGTCATCGGGGTCTGGTCAGTCATCATTCTGCCGCCATTCGTTGAAGCCGGAGATTTGTGGCCCGGTTGGCTGGGCTCCGACCGAAATGGGTGGGTGACTGACTTTGAGGTGCCTTCAATCTGGCCCGATTCGCTCACGAAAGTCTGGTCTGTGGAAGTGGGTACCGGCTACGGCTCACCCCTGGTCGTTGAAAACTATGTCTATCAGCACGCGCGGCAGACCGACGATGAGGTCGTCTGGTGTATTGACCGATCGAACGGGGAGGTTCTGTGGCGGAAGAGTTTTCCAGTGCCCTTTAAGACGGCTGGCGGCGGTGAGTATCACGGGAACGGACCGAAATCCAGTCCTGTCTACGCGGACGGGCGACTCTTCACGATGAGCATCAACGGGACCCTTTCGACATGGAATGCGGTATCCGGCGAGTTGCATTGGCAACGCAACTACGACTCAGAATTTGGCAAGAGCCATCCCAACTGGGGAGCATCGACGTCTCCGATCGTCGACGGCGATCACGTCATCGTCCACTTTGGCACGGATGACGTTGGAGCCTTGGTGGCACTCAATGTCGAGACAGGCGAAGAAGCCTGGAGGCATGGCAAGGATGGGCCATCGTATTCGTCTCCGTTGGTTGCGGAACTGAACGGTGTCCGACAGATCATTGAATGGAACCACCGGGCGCTTGTTGGCGTCGACAGCAAAACTGGTGAGTCCCTCTGGGAGTTTCCGTTTCCGCATATTGGTTCTGATCAGAACATGCCGACTCCGACAATTCACAATGGTCGCGTCCTGCTAGGCGGAGAGAATCGTGGCATTCATAGCATCCGCCCCATAGTGAGTGACGGGAAGTGGGCTGTTACGGACGAGTGGCACCAGAAGAAAGTCGCACTCGACATGAGTTCCGCCGTCATCAACGGCGCTTCCCTGTACGGTTTCTCACACTACGACAGCGGGAGGTTGTTCTGCCTTGATCCCAAAAGCGGCGAAGTGCTGTGGACTGGACCGCCTCGTACTGGCCAGAACGTCATGTTTCTGTCTGCTCCCGGACTGATCGCCGCGCTAATCAACAACGGTGAACTGCGAATTCTCAAGGCATCCCCGCAGCAGTACGAACAGATCGCGTCATTCCGCGTTGCGGAAGATCGCACCTGGGCACCGCCAGTACTCCTGTCCGACGCCGTGCTCATCAAGGACCACCAGCACCTGACCATGTGGCGGCTGCACCGTGAGGAGGCCGCTCGATGAATGTACTTCGGGAATTGCTGATGACAACCATCTGTCTGTTCATCCTGGTCCTTGCCGCAACTGCGAGTGCTGACGATGCGGCAGAAGAATCGCGGAGTCAGAGAGCGACTTCCTCGGGATGGACGCAATCCTACAAAGCGGGCTATATCGACAGCCAGGGGCGTTACGCGGGCGGGTCTGAGATCCTTCATCTGGAAGGCCACAAAGGCAAGCTCTACGCTGCCAACAGCTATTGGATGGAACCGAGTAACATCTGGTACGGCGGCGACGACCCAAAGACACCCTGGTCCCAGATTCTTCGGCTCGACCTCCCGAACGGCACATGGGAGGTTGATCTTGAGTTGGGCCCCAACAATCTCCGTGCCGAGAATCTGAAGTCGGTCACCTTTGGAACTGATGGGGCAGGCAACAGCCTTGAGGAGCCCGTCACCCTGCTGATCGCCACCGCGTACTCTCCGAATCCGCAAGGCGCCGACATCAACGTCTTTGTTCGTGATGACAACACGGGAACATGGGAAAAGACTGTCTTACTCAGCGGCACTGGTGAAAGCGGTGAGAACAACTCGACTCGATGCATGACGGTTTATCGAGACCGTGTCACCGGCGTGGACCGCCTGTTCCTGCCCGTCGGCCTGCTCGGGATTTTCACGGGAGTCTACGATGCCTATGTGCCGGGAAAGATTCGATGGGACAGAATGCCGGAGACCGGCCGTTTGGACAAACGCTCGCTGGCAATCATCGAGGCCAATGATTCGCTCATTTATTCCAGCGGCACAAAGATCTACAGAAGGAATGACGGTTCCTCTCCCACTCATTCGATGATTTTCGACGCAAGTCAGCTCTCGAAAGGCCCCGTCGCTTCACCGGTAGGAGGAGTTCGTGGACTGTCTGTCATCCCGAATCCCAACGGGCTTGGCGAATCACTCTTGTTCGTCTGGGCGCCCGACTCGCGTTCCCGGAGTTGTGTCATTCGGCTCGATAGGGACGACAACGGCAGGTACTCACACACAAAGGAAGAATGTGTCGCGGACTTGATGAGCGAGTACCTGTCCGGCACTCCCGTCTATTATGCGTTAGCTGGCTACAACAATATCCTGCCAGTCTTGAATCCCACGACCAAAGAACCCGCGTACCTGATGGGTTTTGAATGCTGGGTCGGTGGGCGTCAGTTCCCATGCTGGCAAGGCAATGAACGCGGAGGCTTCTACGCCGGCGCGATGTTTGCCATCCGCGACAAGGACGCTCAATTCTGGTTGAACGAAGTGAACGGCCCGGCCACTGTTGAGAAGAGTCCGTTGCAGGCTGTTCGTGCCTACGCCAGTTCACCGTTTGAGTCCGAAGATGGGCAGGTGATCTACTTCGGAGGCTTCGTCGCCGACCACGGACCATCTCCCAACACAGCGTGGGTGTACAAGACCTCGGTTGAAAACGCGCTGCGTAAAGACGCCCCTCGACCCGTTCGCCTGACGCCCGCGCAAAGCAAAGCTCAACTCGCGGCACTAATGCAACCTTACCGCTTCGAGTATCGCGATAAGCCAGCATTCACCATCCAGATTCCAGGAGAGTTTGCCCAAGGGAAGGCGACTGGTGGCAGCGTGTTCCATGCCAAGAAAGCGTTCAACACGCTTTCCATCAGCATCGGCCAAGCTGCATATCCCGAACAAGCCGCCAAAGGTTACGTCGAAGCGCTGAAACGGGTCGGCAATGGCACGGCTGAAATAGTTGAGCAAAGCGAAACAAAACTTCCCGATGGAACTCCGGCGATGGAGTTCGTCGCAACTTGGGTGACCAAACAGAACGCCAAGCAAACAACCCAGGCCTTGACAGCATGCAAGGACGGACACGCTGTGACGATAGCCACCCACACCTGGGAAGTGGGGCTTCCGGACAAGAGCTTCTTTTTCACCCTGAAGTTTGAGACTCACGAGAGCACGGAGAAATAGATGCACTGGTTCTGGGGAACACTCATGGCAATCATCGGGCTGTTCATGCTCGTCTGCGGCACCGTGAAGAGTGACTATGTTGTCTACCGGCTGCTGGTTGCTCGCTCAAGAATTCTGTGGGGCGATGCCGTCCACCGTTTCTTCCAGGTCAGCGGAGTGATCGTCGCAGTGCTCGGCATTCTCTGGGCCTCCGGAGTGATCTGGTCGAACGGTTGAACGCGAGGCCTTCAAAGCGAATAGAAAACCCCAAAACACGCTGATTTCAGCGAACATGAGGAACCTGATAAATGAATCGTTTCACCATTCTTGCCCTGACAGTCCTGAGTGCAACCATCCTTGGTACCCTCGCCATTCCCGGCGGAGACAATTCCGGTGTTTCGGCTGCTCCCTCCTCTGCGAGCAAGCCGAGCGATTCGCCTCGAAGGCCGCTCCGAATTGGACATCCGACATTCGCCAGTCCCCACGCCAATCCGATTGCAGTCCACGACGGGACGGTGTTTGTCGCAAACACTCCTGCCGACACGGTCGACGTCATTGACGCCAGAACGCAGAAGGTTCGAATCCGCATCAATGTAGGCGTCGATCCTGTCGGCATCGCCGTGCGGCCGGATGGCAAGGAAGTGTGGGTATCGAATCACGTTTCCGATTCCGTCAGCGTGATCGACAACGATGCTGAAAGCCTCACCTACCTGCAGGTCATTGCTACGATCCAAGAGTTTGACCCGGAGACGAAGGCCACCACCTTCGATGAGCCGATCGGCATCGCGTTCGCCAGTAACGAAAAGGCCTACGTCGCATTGTCGTCCGAGAATCAGATCGCGGTCGTGGATGTTGCCACCCGCGAAATCGTGAAGCGTCTCCGTATTCCTGCCCAGGATCCCCGTTCAATCGCAGTCCGCAATGGGCGTCTGCATGTCATCCCGTTTGAGTCAAACAACAAGACGCAGCTCTCTGGCGGCAACAAGGAAGACATCGATGGTGAACTGGTCACGTTTGATGCCTGGGAACATTCCATTCGAGTCAACAATGTCCTGTCGTTGGGGCACGTCACGGACATCGTCAAACACCCGGATGTCCCGGACCGCGACCTGTTTGTGTTCGACACTCAGACCGACGAACTCATCGAAACCGTCGATACGCTCGGGACACTGCTGTACGGATTGACTGTCGACTCTCAGGGACGCGTCTTCATTGCCCAAACGGATGCACGAAACGACGCCAATGGTCGGGCGGGAACCAAGAAGCACGGCATCAAGGAGATGGAGAATCGAGCGTTCCTAAACCAGGTTACCAAGGTCAATTTCCGGGACGGCGAAGCACAGCAGCCTGATTTCTTCAACCTCGAACCGCTACCACCCCAGCATCCTGAGAAGGGAATGTCGCTGGCGACGCCGTACGCGATTCAGATCAGTGCTGACGATTCCACGCTGGTCGCCTCGGCTGCCGGATCGGACAAACTGTTTACGATCGACGCGGAAAGCGGTGAGGTCCTCGGGCGCGTGCCGGTCGGCGCCGTGCCTCGCGGGATTGCTCTAGAGAATACCGACGACGGCAAGGCATCGAGGGCCTGGGTCTACAACGCCGTGGCCAACACGGTCTCATTGATTGACATATCCGACACGAGCAGCCCGATGGTGGCCGGATTTGTCAAACTCGACGATCCAACGCATCGGCAGGTCAAGTTGGGCCGCACCTGGTTCAACGACGCCGATGTTTCCACGACCGGCACGTTTTCCTGTGAGAGTTGCCACCCCGACAGTAACACCGACCAGTTGCTGTGGGTGCTACAGACCCCGATCGTTACTGGCGGCAATCAGATCATGCCTCGTTCAACGATGCCAGTGCGAGGTCTGCGCGACACCGCGCCGTTTCATTGGGACGGCGTCCTCGGTGATCCTTACGGCGGGAACAACAGCGCAAACATCTACACCACAGTCGAACCAGTCGCCGATCCCGACGATCAGTTGACCAGTACGCGGCATCTCGTCGACGTCAGCATGGCCGAGATTCTCATGGCGCACGGCGATGACATGGTCAATGATGAAGGCAAGCCTGGCGGGTTTACAGCAGCCGAACGAGACGACTTGGCGACGTATCTGCTCAGCGTTCCGTTTCCACCCGCCCAGCGACGTGCGTATACGAATGAGTTGTCAAAGCGTGCCGAGAAGGGCTTCGAGATGTTCCACATCGTCGGTGATGTTGGCGGAACGCCGGGCAGCAACCGCTGCGGAGACTGTCATCGGATGCCGTTCTATACCAGCACCAACACTCCTGGCACCGGAATGGAAGCGACGACCTGGAGAGGTGCCTACGATCGCTTTTTGATTCTTCCTCAGGGAAGGCTCAACATTGTTGAATTCGATTTCTACCGGCGTGTTGCGGAGGCCGGCAATGATGAGCGGAGTGTCTGGCAATTCTCCTGGGGAGGAAGACCGGCATTCAATTCGGTCTGGGATATGGTTCTGGAAGGTAGCACGGGGTTCTCCGGCGCTTTCGCCCGGCAAGTCACGCTGAATACCGCGTCCGTGAGAGAAGAGGTGACTGCCGATCTGTTGCGGGCGCTGGAAGTCGCGGCGACGGAAGGTGGAGTTGTGCTTGAGGGCGAAGGCGTCTTCATCGAGAACGGTGAGTCAAAACCTTTCGAGTTCCAATTCGATCCGGAGTTTCAGGATGGCGTCTATGTCAGCAAGGCGCGAGATCGTCGGGCTTTTAGCCGCGAAGAACTTATGAAGCTGGCTTCCGACGGAAAGTTCGTCGGCACGTTTACTGGGCGGCACGGGGAAAACGCGGACGTGGAATCGCCTCAACCGGCACTATGGACGCTGGGCTCAATTCACGAACAGCGCGGGGCTCAGGAGTTCCCGATCCTCCACGCAGATAACCGCACGATGGCCATTAGCGGTCGGAATTTTGATGAAGACGCCAGCATCTACGTCGATGGCCATCGTGTGGAAGGCTCGATCGAAGTCACGGACGACGAACAGGAGCAAGTGCTGATTGAACTGGAAGAATTGCCCGAGGATGGCATGCACCTGATTCAGGTTCAAGCCGAAAACGGCCTGTTCAGCAACGACTTCATTTTCCATGTTACGAAGGATGCGGACGCCGCAGCGGAATTGAAGCAAAGCCTTGCTGAGTCACAGGTCGATGTCCGTGACGCGTTGGCAAACGCCATTGCACGAGGCAACGTGGAGGAAGTGAAGAAGCGAACAGAGAATCGGCCACGCCGCATCAACGACCGACGACCTGCAACAGGTTCGACTCCACTTGGCGATGCTGCGTTTCACGGCAATCTGGAAATCGTCAAGCTGCTGATCGATCAGGGTGCCGATGTGAACGCAACAAACCGCGATGGTAGTACGCCTCTGATTGTTGCTGCATTCATGTGCCGCACCGAAATTGTTCAGTACCTTCTGAAAAACGGTGCTTCCCTGACCCACAAGAACAACCGAGGCGACACCGCGATCGACGTTGTCTCAGGAGACTGGAACGATGGACTCGCAGCACTCTACAAGGGCATTGGCGATGCGACTGGTATCGAAGTTGATCTCGACCGACTCAAGAAAGCCCGCCCGGGAATCGCGAAGTTGTTGCGAGAGAAGGAGTCACAAACCGAAACTCCATGAGAAAGCAGGTTTCCAGTGGATCGCTCACTGTTAACCGCATCGGACCGAGTTCGAAGAGGGTCCCTACCGAGTGATGCCCCCTATCTGGGTCTCGAAAAACGGGAACTTGTGTGTTGCCAATGGGTTCGGTAAAGTCATTTCACCGGAAACCGGCGCGCATTGTTTCGAAGAGGGTCCCTTCCGGGGAGCTTTTTCAATTCTTGCGAAACCGGGTGACAATCCCGTTAGCTCAACTGGCTGAGAGTCCTGGCTCTCGGCTATCGTCGTATATCCCTAGCACGCAAAAGGATTTGCGTCCTGGCCAACGCTGGCCCTTCCAACTCGCGCCCGTGACCGAGAGCGCCGCGACCCCCTGGTTGCTTTCGTGCGCTCTCACAACTCACCGCGAACTCTCGCGCTCTCTGTTTAACAGGGGTGCCTGTGTTTACAACCTGGTTGGTTTCGGAGGTAGTTTTCATCGTAATCATCTTCCCGTCAACGCCCTCGCTTCCGATAGCGCTGAATTCGCTTATACACCGGCTCACCATTCAGTTGTTCTTCCAGCTTCTTCCACTTCACGCGATCGAACGCCCCAGCCTCAGCAAAACCAAGTCGGATTGCCGACTTCGCAAGACCGGCGTAGCTTAGCGTCGTTCTCGTCGTCGTTTTCAAACGCACGAGCGTCTCTGGTGTACATTGGCCTGGTTCGATTTTCATCGCACACAAGGCGTCAATGATATCCTGTTCAGGAAAGATCAATTCGGCCGCAAAGACTTCCGCGCCGATCTCGATTTCTTCGTTCTGATTCCCGACATCACAAAAGGCCAAGCCCAGGTCGCGGTCGACGAGATGATGCTTTAGTTCATGCGCCATAGTAAAAACACGCGGGTCCTCGGGGAGGTTGCGGTTTAGGACTACCGTTGCTCCGTGCGAAGTCGCGCTACCGATGACTCTTTCTTTCGTGCCGGTGTCCGAAATCCTATGGACGGGCGAATGTGTGACCAAGAGAAACTGGAGGAACGATGGAAACGAGGCATAGGCAAATTGAAAAGTCGCTGGCTGATCGAGCTACGCGGTCACGAAATCCAACGCGATCCGTGGTTGCGGACGGTTCACTCGATGGCTCAGTCATGGCGAATACGCCGGCGGCGGTTGCCACCACAGAAGCGGACGAGAACGCCGCCACGAACCTGGGAAAAGGCGATCCGGAGAATGATAAACGAGTTAACGGCCAGAGAGAACAATCAAGCGAGGAAAGGCACTTGGGAGGACTGGGCTCACAAGCGAAGCAACAAACGCCGGTATGCCAAGTCCGGGGGCGCGAAGTCGACCTGCGACAACTACGCCCGAGTGAGTTAACCCGCATGCTCAACTCAACACCCTTGAACGAAGTGATTAGCGAGCGGCAGTTGTATCGACATCGTCAACGCGCCGGCTTCAAGATCGGCGATGGCAAGCGAGTCGACATTTTCCGTTACGTCGCGTGGCTTTTTTGGATTCGGCACACTCCACATCCTCCATCCTCCGTATTGGACGAACGTGTGAGTGTTCGAATGGCCCAACACCGCAAGACCTCAGTTACCGAGCGCGAAGTCCTGGAATTGCTCGAACGACAGGATTACCGCTGCGCACTCACTGGGCGCAAGTTAGAACCAGATTCGTCCGCATTGGATCACATTCTGGCAGTTTCCCGCGGCGGCGAGCATTGCATAGCAAACGCCCAGGTACTCCACCGGGAGGTCAATCAGGCCAAAGGCACGATGACCAACGAGGAGTTCATTCAACTCTGCCGCGAAGTCGTCGTTCACGTTGATCAACAAACACAATCCAGGAGGTACTCCGTATGAAAGTTGAACTTTGGCCCATCGAACGTGTTAAGCCCTACGAAAACAACCCGCGCATCAACGACGGCGCGGTCGACGCCGTGGCAACGTCGATCCGGGAGTTCGGATTCCGCCAGCCGATCGTGGTCGATACCGAAGGCGTCATCATCTGCGGGCACACGCGGTACAAGGCCGCGCAGAAACTCGGTTTGGAGAAAGTGCCCGTTCACGTCGCCAAAGACCTGACGCCCGAACAGATTAAGGCGTACCGGATTGCCGACAACAAGAGTGCCGAACTGGCTGATTGGAATTACGATCTGCTGCCCATCGAACTGTCGCAGCTCGGCGACGCTGGATTTGATCTGGACTTGCTTGGTTTCGGCAAGGATGAACTTGCCGAACTACTCAATCCTG
>JACKQG010001405.1_pt1 | contig 19545 bp, 11 predicted proteins | sample 8237621 | NCBI WGS metagenome assembly JACKQG01 (sample SAMN15677084, study PRJNA649215) | marine metagenome | biome: marine; feature: Black Sea; material: saline water; isolation source: suspended particulate matter (SPM) from the Black Sea western gyre | collected 2013-06-09/2013-06-10 | depth... | reverse complement strand
ATTGGGTTATGGTCATATCTTTATTCAAATCCGAAATTATATTGCCGTTGTCATCGTAAGCCCAATTATAAATTGTAAGTGTCAAACTGCATTGAACTTGCAAACTTCAATGTGTGAGGTAGTTTGGGGCAAATTAATTTTCCATTTTACGAACATTGGCTTTTCTGTTCCTATATTCTTGTAATAAAACGAATAAGAAAAATAATGCTACAATATTAAATGTCAAAAAGTAACCAATCTTATCATCTACAAATCTAATTAGTGTTGTAAAAATATATTCTGACCCGTCCCACCAAAATGAAATGTTTTGATTTACTTTTTTAACAAATCCGAATCCAAGGTAGGGTCCTAATGCATAAAAATAGTAAACTCCTTTAAACTTAAATTGCAAGATTTGAAGTAAGTAATTAATTATCAGTAAAAGAACTCCTCTTGGCGATTTAGTAAATAACACACTAAATCCAGCCATAAAATTCAAAAGTATAAGAGGTGTTACTGTTATTAATGAAATGAATAGTTCATAGTTAGGGTTGGAGGAACTTTTATATAAGCCGTATATTGATAAAACTCCTCCAACAATTTGTATTATCCCACCTATATATGCAATTATCTTTACTGTTTTCATAGTGGTTCACCTCGTTTATACCTTGATAATTTTATTCCCCCACCATTATATGAGTCTTTTATCCCTTTAATTGTTTTTTGATATTGCGGACTAAACATTTGTTTCTTTATTTCCTTAACATTTGCCTTAAAGTTCACGTTTACTAGTCCTAAAGGAATAGTAACTTCTTTGTCAAACTCTTTTGTGTTGTTTTCACCAACTGTTTCAGTATTATTAACAAATGTGCCAGTAACACTTAGGTTGTTATCCGCATCGGCACTAATACTAAGTCCTCCTACATCATCTGGCAAACTCATTGAGATGCTTTTATCTCCACTTATTAATCCAACTTCACCTTCTATACCTATAGTAACATCTTTACTAAGTTTAATGTCCTTCCCAAAACTCAAAGTCATGTCAATATTATCTGTTATTGGTTCAATGGCTTCCGAAACATCCGTAATTAATTTATTTGCTGACATCCCGTGAGTAGCAGCATCAAATGAGTTAGCGGATGAGTAATTCCCTTTTTTATCATATGTTTGACTTGTGTATTCAACCTGTTTGTTCAAAAAACTTCTAAACTGACTTCCTTTATTTGCAGCCCAAACTGCTACAGCAGCGACTAATTGAGGTGGAATAGTCGTAATTTGCCCATCAGGATCAATAAACCTGATTGGATTATTTAAGGTATAATTGTATGGTGACCAACTATCATATTTCTCCGCCATAGGATCAGGCGTATGAAAACGACCCAACTGCGCATCATAATACCTCGCTCCATAATCATACCAATCCAATCCAAACTCATCCTGCAGCTCTTTTCCGTTGTACAGGTATTTGTTTTTGTAATCCAAACCGGTTTCGTAGCATAAGCCGTTCATTTGCATACCAAAAGGATAATAGCTATCTTCCTGTATTATTTCTCCGTTTTCGTTAAATGTTACCCTTGTGTTGCCCAGATGGTCTTTCAGGAAATATTGATATTCAAAAGTGCCGCCATCATTTATCATTACTCTTCCCTCGCTTGTGAGCATGTATTTTAAATCCCCTTCTTCATAAACAAAATTTCCGAGGTAATCCGTAGTTTTTTCAAGGGTATAATTTATATGTGTTTGTTTTCTCAACTTTTCGCCTCCCGCACTATATAAATAACTAATCTCATTATAATCACTATTGCTTATGTTAAACTGTTGTGGCAAATTTAAATAATTATATTGGGTTATGGTCATATCTTTATTCAAATCCGTTATCATATTGCCGTTGTCATCGTAAGTGTATTCAGTTGTATTAAATGAACCGTTATCGGAAAAGCCATTGTTCTGGTGGTCATCGTCATTAATGTCATTAACACTACTCAGCTGATTTCCCGTATAAGAATAAGCCAGTTCATCAATAAGGGCATAATTTGAACTCCCGCCCAGTTTACCTTCGCGGGACAAAGTTAACAGATTTCCGTTAAGGTCATATCCATAACTTGTATTATAATTTCCGGTTCCACTGGACTCGGCAGTCGTTAACCTGTTTGCCCCATCATAGTCAAAATTATAAGAATTTGCGCCAAACATTGAGGACTTCCATTGCATTGATGAAATGTTTCCGTTAAATTGGGGATATGTACCGGATGTATAGCCGAGGTTTAAGGCGAATAAGTCGTTTCCCAGAGCAGTAATATCATTTATATCGGTAAGCCAGTCGCGGATATTGTATTTATAATTAACGGTTTACAAAGAATTATTGCTGCCTCCATGCAGGTGTTTTCTTTTCACACGCCCCAGTTCGTCATATTTGTTTTCGTTAACGGTTACCCAGCTTTCATCGTTAATTTTATGTTTGGTCTTTACCAGGCCACTACCCAATAAATTATATAAGGTTCTGTTTTATTAAAAGCTACTCCGCTACTATAACCATGCTTTAGTTTATCAGGTAGTACACTCCAATTGTATTTATACTTTTCAGGCAGAACATATTCATTGCCTGATTTAATGACTAAAATTTCATAATCTTTAGGCAATCCACATACTGTAGTTTTATCATAAAAATCTTGCTTCTCTTTAAAAATCTCATGAAAATTCAAAACCAAAGGGATATTTTGATGATTCATATATTGTTCTTTTAAGCTCAAAGTATCATAACCATTTAGTATATCACGTTCTGAGCCAATTACAAAATATCCCCCTTCTTCAGATTTAAATTCATGAGTTTTATTGTCTGTAAAATCTCTCTTTATTGAAGCGAAACAAGATGTGTTTCGACACATGTAAACCTTCACAATAAAGGTGACTGCAAACTCCTCAGCAAAATATGGGAGGTCTGTATCCCCTGCATTGGTTACATAAGTTATAGGTTTAGATTTGTTATTTAAATGCTCTGAAAAAAAGGAATATAGAGTGTCAGGTATTATATAGCTTTCTTCGGGCAACTGACCTATTACATTATTTTTTTGTTGGCTTGATGTGCATGAATTTAAACACACTATTGCCATTAAGATGGATATTATATTTTTCATTTCTCTTTTATTTTAGGTTAGGTAGGTTTTTAAATATCTCCCAAAACAAAGGCTCCAATGCTCCGGGTTTTCTTGCTGGTGGCCTGGTATAATCATATTGTCTTCTTTCCCATGTCTCCCTTGTATAAGAGTTTGTTTTCCAATCTGTATCAGAGAGACTTCTTTTTCCGTAATAACCTAAAACGTTATATGAGCCTTCTACTCCTTTGGGGATGTATCTCCAAGAATGGACCTTTTCAGTAATGTCATACTCTGTTGTTTGCCAAATTATACCATGAGGTTCAGGAAAGCCTTGTTGTCTGTGGTATGAATATACATTTGCTTCAAATGGTTTCTTATCATATCCCTGTCCGCTCATAAATTTTTCAGCATTGTTACCTTTAAAAGTTGCTTCAAATTTAACACCAGTTACCTTAGCATCTATGTACATTGGAGATTTATCGTATTTAAGCGTTTGATTAACGCCTGCATCTGTAAGCCTTGAATTTTTAAAAAGTATTGCTGCATCAGAAGTCATTGGCGTACCATCCGAGAACATTCCATTTTCGCTCAAATGAACCCAATCTTTTCCTAACTGGCTTTCATCCCCCTTTCTCATATCGCTATTATAATAAACATCCCCTGTTTTTTCATTCTGGAACCAATCCAAATTCATTCCGTTCGGATCAATAAATGTTAATGGATTATTTGCAACATAATTATATGGAGATAATGAAAAGTAATCTTCTGCCATTTGATCCACCACATGCCACCTCCCCAACTGCGTATCATAAAACCTCGTCCCATAATCATACCAATCCAACCCAAACTCATCCTGCAGCTCTTTTCCGTTGTATAAGTATTTGTTTTTGTAATTCAAACCGGTTTCAAAACATAAACCGTTCATCTGCATACCGAATGGGTAATAGGTGTCTTCCTGTATTATATCTCCGTTTTCGTTAAAAGTTATCCTGGTGTTACCCAAATGATCTTTCAGAAAATATTGATATTCATAAATACTGCCTTCATTAACCATCACTCTTCCCTCACAGGTTAGCATGTATTTCAATTCATTATCTTTATACACAAAGTTTCCAATGTAATCGGTTGTGTTTTCAATTGCATAATCTGTTCTTGTCTGTTTTCGCAGTTTTATGCCTGCTGCATCGTAAAGATAGTTTATTTCGTTGGTGCCGCCGGTGTAGATATTTAATTGTTGAGGCAAATTTAAATAATTGTATTCATTCACTTGCATATTTTTATTGGCATCAATAATCATATTTCCATTTTCATCATAAGCGTATTCAGGACTAGAAAATGAACCATTATCGGAAAATCCATTATTCTGGTGGTCCGAATCATCAATATCATTAACATTTTCCAGTTGGTTGCCTGTATAAGTATAAACCAGCTCATCAATCATAGCATAATTTGAACTCCCGCACAGTTTACCTTCACGGGCCAAAGATAATATATTTCCGTTATAATCGTAAGTGTAATTTGTTTGATAAGAACCTGTGCCGGAATAATCGGCTGTGGTTATCCTGTTTGCCCCATCATAGTCGAAATTATAAGCATTGGCGCTAAACATTGCAGACTTCCATTTCATTGATGAAATGTTACCATTATATTGCGGATTAGTGCCGGAAGTATAGTTAAGGTTCATAGCAAAAAAATCACTTCCTAATGCAGCCACATCATTTATATCATTAAGCCAGTTGCGGATATTGTATTTGTAATTTACGGTTTGTAAAGCGTTGCTGCTGCTGCCGTGTAAATATTTTCTTTTCACACGTCCCAGTTCATCATATTTTTGTTCGTTAATAGTTATCCAGCTTTCATCATTAATTTTATGTCTGGTTTTTATCAGACGTTTACCGTTGTCGTACTCAAATTCATTTTGAACAATAATACTTTCACTGCCATTGTTATGATTTTCTTTAGTCAGAATTATATCGCCGGTAAAGTTAATTTCATTGGAAATAATATCCAAACCTCCCAAATGATTATCTGTAATTGTTTGAATAAGCCTGTAATATTTATCATAATAGTTTACACTTATCAGGTAATCTATTCCTATGGTAATTTCGGAATTGGGTAAAATTTTTGTTTTTATAGCAGTTACCTGCCCTTTTGTATTGATTGCAAGGGGATACATAAAACTGATTTCACCGGACTGAAAACCGTATCCTGAAAACTGGTTAACATAATCGTAATTATCGTAATAAGTTACGCTGTAAACTTCGCAATCAGCACTTGTTATATTAGGAAAAGCATCGTTTGTATAACCATGTTCAAAGCTAAGATTTGCTTCTTCAAAATAATTGGTGTTTGTATTCACCAGGTTTTGCATCTGTTCCTGGTTAAGGCTGGTTGTATGATGATATTTACCGGTCATAACAGGGCGGTTAAAAACATCGTATTTTGTAAACAGCCAGTTGTTTTCCTGTCGTGAATTTCCATCTTGTGTTGCTACAAGCTGATCTCTTTTGTCATAAACAAGATAAATAGCCCCGGCACCGGGAAGTCTTTTTATTTTCATTCGCTTTCGGTCATCGTATTCGTAATAATAACAAAGCTGTAAAATAAAATCTTGATCATTTTCAAAGGTATCGGTAGTTGTACCTGACGGTAAATGCGAATGAGCTTCGGGAGGCAGTACATATCGTAACAAACCGAAATCATCATAAGCATAGTAGGTTTTCTGCCAGTTATTATCATCATAGCTCTTCTTCATAACAACATTGCCCGATAAATCCTTATATTCAACTGTTGGGTTATCGTTTTCATCGTAAGTTTTGTTTTTAAAGAGCTTGTTTGCCTGGTAACATCCTTCCTTTTTCAAGGAATTGTCAGAAAGAATGGAAAACATATAAACTTCATAATTTTCAACATTTGTAAGGTATTCATATACAACAGGGTTTCCGGTTTCAATATTCCAGTCGGCACCGGCAAAACCCTGTTTCATTACTCTGTTTAAAGGCGAATTATCAAAATCTTTTTCGGCAAAAGCAATACCCTGTTCATCGGGATAAAAGGTATTATAAAAATTAAGTTGCTCAGCAATTACATCCGGACGAAAACCTCCCGGGCCATCATCACCACCCTGCGCAATTGCGTAAGGCAAATATGCTTTTTTCAGTCTTCCGAAATCATCATAAACTATCGGTTGAATAATATCTGTATATGCAGGAGAACCTTTAACAACAAGCTGTTGTGTTTCCCTTCCCAGTCCATCAAAATAGGTAATGTTCTCAGCCCATTTTGAATAATCAAGATTGTTGTGTGAAGGGGCAGTCGTGGTTTTATGATCGTGAATAGGTGTAAACGTTCTGATATAATTCATATTAAATTCGCCATCGGTAACTGAGATACCTCCATTAAAAGGAATGTCCGGATCAATATAAGCATTAAAATCGGTATGCCCTTCGGTATCAAATTCAGGTACAAAGGTTATTGATTGCCTGGCTTTTTCAACATCATTTTCGTACTGATCAATGATCCGGTTATTCCAGCCGTCATCGCCTGTTTGGCAATATACAATTACCGGTAACAGAACAAATATTGAATATATAAAACTTTTCATGGTTATTCCTGTATTATTGTTCGATATAATGATAATCAATGTGCTTTATGATATTGCCGTCGTAGTCTTTAATGGTTTCAAGCCTTCCAAAATCATCGTATTTGTAATTAATTGTAATTCCATTCGGATCAGTTTCGGAAGTCGTTCCAATTAAAGGGTCATAAGTATATGAAGTGATAAATGTGTTTGGCAGGGCAATGCGTAAATTATCCATAATGGACATCAGTTCAGTATCGGTTTTCTGTTGAAGCTGTACATAGGTACATCCCAGGTTTGACTCAACCTCGCTAAAAGTGGCATTTTCAATCCTGGCTACAGGAAAGGTATTATTATAACCCCATACAAATGAAACAGGATAATTATTTACCTCATGGTATTGCCGCAGATTGCCAAATTCATCAATTAAATCATATATTATTTGTTCTTTAAAAGATTCATCATAATTAAATTGCCCATTTAGAATGCTGCTGTATTGGTATTGAGATTGTGGAACAGGTGATTCTGTCTCAAGTTTATAAATTTTATCAGGAATGATCTTATCTTCAACCACCTTATAAAAGTTTGCCTGTGATGATGTGATGCAAGGTTCCGGCGAATTCGGATAATTAACCGATTCCACAATCTCGATGGCTTTGTCGTGTATGTGTTTATCCTCTTTCATCAAATGAATTGCAGCAGCAGCACCTGTACCTGTACCGGAATACATTGTGGGGTAGAAAGCTTCTTTAATTCGTTCACCTTTACTTTCGGTAATAATCTCCTTTGTAACTAATTTACTGATGGGGTCATCATAAAAAAACTGTGTAGTTTTAGTAATAGATGTATTACTTGCCGGAAAGTAGTCGGTATCGATTACTTCATCTAACCTTAACCATAACGAATGATACTGACTTCTTTCAGCTGCATAATCCAATAATCGTTCTTCATAATTAGTAGAACCGGTGAATCCGGAACATATTTGCCTGATGTCATAATTGTTGATTGATGCACCGTTAAATTCTGCATAGTCATTAACAACCGATTTTACTCTGTTTAGAACGTTATCGAATGTGATTGTTGAAGTAATAGTACCATTTATCCATGAATGCTGGTTTTGGCTGCCATCTGCAAGTTCATTCGGAGGGATCAATATCTGCCCTGCGGAGTTGCGGCGTGCAATAAATGAGTATTGGATACCTCCGTTGTTAAAATTTTCGCCATAACTTAAAGTAACCGTGTTATAAACAAAATCATTTCCGTATGGTAAGAGCGGATTTATGCTGTTTGCATACCAGATTATTGATGGGCAAACGAATGTATTACTAGGCGTACATTCCATGTAGTGTTTATTCTCATTAAAATATCGGGGAGGAAATACCGGTAATAATGAAGAAGACAGAGTATCTTGAAAAGGTGCATAATAAATCCGCCGAATTACAGGTGATGATGCGTCTCCGAAATTGTCTGTAATTCTTTTTACACGAATGCCATATTCCGGATAAATTGGAATGGAGTCAATTTCCTGAAGATAAATTTTTGCGGTAGCAGTACATATTGTTTGATCGGCATGGCCCACCGCTTCAATCAATAGTATATGTTCGCCTTCATCAAGGTAAATAATGGCAGTATCATAACAGGTTAATTCTTCCGGACATTCTAAACATATTTCATCATGGTCATCTATTGTAAAACATGCTTTCGAATCATGTTCATGGTTGTTTATTTCTATTTTCATTGTCAGACAGATATAGCCCTCTTCTGAAAGCACAAAAGTGGTATCAAGCGTACCTATATAATTCGGTGGCGAGTTTGATATACTTAAAGGTCCAATTATTTTGTGGTTATAATAGGTTATATAAATTTCTTCATTGCTGCGGTGTGGCTCATAGTCAATAATACTAAAACCGCTTGTTGGGTAGGTTATTTTTCTGAGTATGCCAATACTTGCATGTGAGAAGGAATGGCTCCGGTCAGCAATAGGTTCTCCCTCGAATATTCCAAAATATTCACCGCTTTTTCTTGTTAATAAAGTTATATTAGAATGTTTTCCATTATAAAAGCCAAATTCATCCTGTGCAGTTATTAACCGATTTGGCATTGCATTCTTGTTGATATAACCAAAACGGTAAGGAGGAAATTCTTCATTATTACTTGTTTTAACAACTGAATCTAAAAGCAACCTTTCACCATAAACACTGTGAGATAATTGGTAGGAACAGAGTTCTTCATCAGCTTTATTAAAAATTGAAATACTGGATAGCTTTTGTTTTGGAATAATTTGACCTATGTCCTCATATGTGAAAAATACGGTACCTGAAACGAACACAATCGAATCTAATCTGCAGGGATTAATACTAATCATTTGATCATATACTTCGAAGGAATATCCGGTACCACAGAAGCAATTAGAACTGCTCACGGGATATTTAAACGATTTCATGTATACCTTTCCTGCGGTATATCCATAGGTACCCGGATGGGAATAATAAAACATTATTGAATCATTTAGGGGATGCTTAATTTTTGAAAGATACCAGGCTGTTGTGACATCCGGATCCCAGGGACCTGAATTGGTTAAAGGTGGATTGGTTGTGGTTTCATAGTTATAATAATGGTATTCTATTCCATCTATTCCTGTAATAATAAATCCATTAATAACAGTAAGATCTTTTTCAATCTCGATTTTAATATCTTTTTGCGGTACTAAAATTGGATTCCAATCCAGATCGAATGCAAATTTTCCTGAACCTCCTGGAAAGCTATATGAAAACAGGTCATTCATACCATCACCATCATCTACACAATATTCTACTGCATTAATAACACTCTCAGGATCGTCCCATGATACTCCATCCAAATCTATGCGTTTTTCTTTTTCATCCGGTCTATCATATTTTGTCCTGGATATTACCCCTCCGGCATTCAGATGCCACCCTATACCTACCCTTGTTGAAACATCATTTACCTTAATTCCATTACAATTATAGTTGATGGATACCGGTACAGACAGATGCCTGGATGAAATTGTATAAATGGGTATGCTTGCATTCAATGATCCGTTGAAATAATTAGCTGAAGCTTTAGCCTCATTTGTAAAAGGTGATGCTTCGGGAGATGGAAATGTCGGAATACTTGCAATTTGATTCACAGTAAATTCCACGGGTTTTTCCTGTGCAATCAAAACACTTCTCATTATGAGAAAGCAAATAAGTATTTGTAAATTTTTTCGAATTGTATATAATTTCATAAACATAACTCCTTTATTTTTGAATGATAACCATCTTATTGATTATGTATTTATCATGTGAAATTTGCAAAATGTAAAGCCCGGTTTCTATGTGGTCAACAGGAATAAGCATTTTCAGATTCTTATCAATACTGAAAGTATTAAAAGCAAAAACCCTTTCGCCATGTGTGTTATAAAAATGGAATAAAATTTCATTCTGCTCTATGAGGTTTTGTAATGATACTATCATATTATCTTTCACCGGATTTGGAAAAACACTGACTTTTAATTTCTGATTTGCATCAATATTAAATTCATCAGTTGCCAGTATTTTATTTTCAACTACCTCTATCAATACTTCTTCAGCCGAAACACACTCATTTTCGTCAGCAACCTCAACCCAATAGAGATACTCTCCGGGATCTTTTTGTGCAGTATTTACATCAAGAAAAGACAATGTGGAATTATCACTCCATAAATATTCTTTCATGCCATCAGTAGCATAAAGCGTTACTATTTCGCCCTGGGTAACAGTAATAGGTTCTCCTAAGTTAAGTTCCGGTGGTTTGTTTAATTGCACAATTATAGTATCTCTCGAAATACATTTATGACTATCTCTTGCTTCAAGGCTGTAAACTCCCGAAGAATCAACTGTGAATTCGTTACTGCCCGAAAGGTCGTTCCATAAATATTCGATAAAATTGCTGTCTGCAACAATTTGGAAACTTTCACCGCAAAGGCTTGTATCGGCGGGCAGGCATATTTTTATAGCTGCATCACAATCGTATAGTTTGGAAAGGAAAAAATCTTCTTCCCTTGCATTTTTAGTTTCTTCTTCTATTATTTTTAATGAGCGCGTAAAATTGCCGGCGAGATAAATATAATTTGCAGTATCAATAATAAGTTTTTTCCCAAAATCAGTATTTGTGTCACCAAAGGATTCAATAAATCGGAAATCGCCATTGGCATCATATTTTGTTAGAAAAATATCACTTGAAAATCCTGATGAATTTATCCGTGTCTCTTTCTTATGAATCCCGCCTCTGAAAGTTCCTGCCAAATATATATTGTTTGAAGCATTGATAGCTATTGAACTTTGATAATCATTGGCTAACCCACCAAAGCTTTCAGTCCATATTATTTTATCAGTCTCATCAAACTTAATCAGGAAAACATCTAAATTTCCATTTGATATTAGATAATGTTCTTTGCTTAGATGAATTTCGTCTGAGAATGAACCGGCTAAAAGAATATTATTTTTGCTGTCAATTGAAATATTTTGCCCGTAATCATCATATACACCTCCAATTTGTTTGCTGAAAATTACTTGAAGGTTGTTGTTTAATTTAATGAGGAAAGCATCTTTTCTTCCCTGCGATTTTAAAACATTATCGCTAACAGTTAACTCTTTTTCAAATGAACCGGTAAGAAAGATTTCATTTTTTTTATTGATGGCTATATCATTAATCTGGTCGTTTGCCTTTCCTTCAAAAACTTTTGAAGTAATTAATTCACTTTTGTCATTGAATTTTGCTATCAGAATGTCAGTAAAATATTTACTTTTATATATTGTACTGTCAATATTAAGTAATCCGGTGAAAGAGCCTGTAAATATCAAATTATCTTCACTATCGCTAATAAGGAATAGTTTATTGTTTAAAAAAATTCCATTAATTTGTTTTGACCAAACAAAATCACCTTTATTGTCCATTTTAATAATAAAAGCATTTTTGCTTTTGCTTGAAATTAAATTTTGTTCGCCTGTATTAATTTCACCTTTAAAATTTCCACATAAGTAAATTGAACCTGATAAGTCGGCACTTATAGAAGCAATGTAGCAATATTCCGTACTGTTAATTTGACGTAACCAAACATTTTCTCCCTTAGCATTAAATTTGGCAATAAATATATTATTGTCTCCGGTTAATTTTTTCGAATTCTCGCTAAGTTTAGTCGATGCCGTAAAATTACCTGCAAGATATGTAGAACCATCTTTATCAGTAATCATATCGCATACAACATCCCAATCATCTCCTGTGGAATTTATTAACCATTCCGGACTTATGCAATTTTGTGCATAAATATTTTGCAAGAAAATGCAAATAGCTATTAGTAAAATATATTGTTTGAGTTTTTTCATTTCTTTTCAATTAACTTTTTTAGCAGGCCTATGTCTTTTTGTTGTTTGTTAATTATCTTTTGTTGTTCAATAAGATAGAGTGTTAATTCTTCAATCTTTCTTAATAATAAATCGTCCATTTCCCCTACGTTGTAACCATTTTCTTTAAATTCATCAGCCGATGGCACATCAGGTAAATGATTATGTTTGCCAATGTAGCTTTCAACTTCGGATAATGATCTTAAGTCATAATCATCATAAAACACATAATCTGAAGAAGGGACATTTTCAACAATTTTTAATTCTGTTGCTAAAATTTTGCCTGCAACAGTCAGTTTATAACCTGTTGTTTCGGTTGTGCCTATACCAAGATTGCCATTTATACCGTATAATTTAGGCCCATTACTACCGAGCTTAATAGCTCCTGTGGTATTATCCTGATATCCGTAAATTCCCAAAGTGTTGGCCTGGTCAACATCCGAAAGATAAACATCATTACCAATTTTCAGGTTCATACTTCCTGCAGTGCCAAAATCAGCTAATTCGATTTGAGCAACAGGATTTGTCGTTCCTATCCCCACATTACCCCCATCTTCAATAAAAATACCGTTTCCGTTTTGTCCGGTAAGGTTAAGTCCGTTGGCATCGGGGGCTTTTATTTGGGAAGAGGCAATATAAAAACCTGTCGTTTGTATGATATTACCATTTTCAAAAACAAAATTGTTATTAGTACCGGTTTTAAATGTTATATCAGAACCTGGCTTGGCAATTATACTATGCTCTGTATCTCCAAGCCAAATAGTTGAAAAATAATTACCTGAAGATTGAATAAATAATGAAGCATCGTTTTCATTAAACAAACCGGCATCACCCAGAATATGCAACTTAGCCTGTGGTTCGGTTATGTTACCAATACCAATTTTGCCTGTGGTACCTAGACCGTTTGATTCGCCTATAAAAAAGGTTGGCACATCACTATTAAATCCCACCATTAAACTATATGCTATATTATTTTTTAAATTATTTTCTCCTGCACCTGCCCCCATTCCAAGTGTTACAGTTCCACCGGCAACAGATTTCAAATTCTCTCCGAATACATAAGACGAAGTGGCCTGTGCGGTATTCTTATAACCTATTGCAAATGCAGCATCACCGGTAGCTACGGAACCTCGGCCAATAGCTACGGAGTACATGCCGGTTGCTTGTGCCTGATATCCGAAAGCTAAGGATGAGATACCACCGGCAACTGCCTGGTAGCCGAATGCAAAGGATAAATTACCGGAAGCAGTACTTCTACTACCACCGGCAAATGATTGATCAGCACTGGAAATATTACCAGTACCTATAGCGCTGGCATATTTTTTAAAATCCACTTCATTGTCTTTACACGATACACACTCATCTTTAGAATTTTGGCTAATTCCTGTACTTGTAATTATTACAATACTTAATATAAATAATACTTTTTTCATTTTTTTATTTTTTAATGAATTTTCCGTTTGTTATTAAATTGTTTTTTTCAAATATTCGATAAACATAAATACCCTCTGATAAATTTGAAATGTTAATGTTAAGCATGTTTCCTTTTCCCTGAATTTGTTTTTGGAACACTTTTTTACCATCTATGGTGAATATAGAAAATGTGAGATTGTCCCACGATTTGTTTTTATTTAGTTTTAAATTAACTTCATTTACAGCCGGATTAGGATATATATCAAAATTCGGTATGTTTTGGTTGGTTTCGGTTATTTTAGTAATAATATTGATTTCCTCGCGAAGCACCTTCCATATATGTACATCCCTTTCGGGTACCGAATCGTTGGTGTAACTTGTACCATAAATTAAACAACCGTCATCATCGGTAGCTATGATACCCCAGACTTCATAATTTGCATCTCCTCCCAGTTCTTTATACCCCAAAAGGTTCATATTCTTATCAATTACATAGAGTTCAACTATGGTAGGATCGGTTAACCAAAAACCAAATGGGTTTTGAAAACCACCAATATATATAGTTGAGTCATTTGCATAAGCCATACTATTACGCCAAGCCGAATAATCAATAGTATCATTTTTATTTAGTACCAATTCCTGATGAATATTGGCAGATGTATCCATAAGATACACATTAATAAAATATTCATAATATCCATCCATATTCCAGCTTCCACGTCCCGAAACAAGAAAAGAAGTATCCGTACACCAAAAATCACTACTTACATCGCCATCCATATCTATTGTCGCCCAATTATTAATTTTTAGAATGTTCAAATCTGTATCAATAAACAACAGTTCATTGTGGTTGTTATAATAAGTACATCTTTCTATCAGCATTATATTATCGGAGTTTGGCATTTGTCTGAGTTCCCATGGCAATTCATCCCATATATAAGAGTAATATTTACTTACTAAAGTATCTCCCTGTTGGTTGAATTTATAAAAAGCAAAATCGGCAAATATTGTTTTTTCTTTTGAGTCTTCATCTCCCGCAATTGCTGCAAGAACAATATTTCCATCATTATCAATTAATGAACAGGCGGAGGTCCCGAAGCCAACATAAGGTTCTCTTATTTGATAGGATCTTTCAGAAATAAGGTTTAGTTCCTCATCAAGTATTACAATCCATAGATTGTCTCTTTGTAAATAGTTTTCTTCTAAACTATAGGAGCCTATAATAAAATAGTTACCATTATCTAATATTTCAACTGTGCTAAATACACTAAGTGTATCCAGTAAGTCAAATCGTTTTGTTATATAATCACCATCAGGGTTAACCTTTATTACAAATGCATCATAGTCAAGTCCAATATATGGGCCAATATTTCCTACCAAAATTACACTTCCATTGTTATCAATGTTTGCTTCCCATACTTTACAATCTTCTTCTGAGTTCAATCCAATTTCAAAAGATGTTTGGCTTAAACTAATACTGAAAAATCCAAGTAGAAAAACCCAATTTATAAATACCCGTACCATATTACTAATAATTGTAAATTTTAAAGTTCTACCGGTGGTTCAATTATACCGATAGGTATCAGATACCTGAGTGCATATGTAAGATCATTATTGTGATGAATACAAGGAATATCATTTACATGTGGATTTAGTTCTTCTTTTCCTTCAATTAAACACTCCATAAAAGTCCAGTTTTCAGGTTTGTTTAAGTCGTTGGGTAAAAGCCAATAAATAACTGTTTCTTCTCCATTAAAATGGAAATTCAATTCATTTTCATTGCCTACGAGATGAAGGCATTTGTCCTCCCATGTAAAATTACCGGCCGCATTCTCAATATAAAAAATAAGATATTCCCCGTTTTCATCTTTGTATTCATGGCCGAATAATGGAATTTGTTCATAATCGCTATATCCAAAACGATAACCGGGAGGAGGATAATAAAGAGGTTTGTGGTTCATTAATGCTTCCTGAATTTTTATTGCTGCATCACCGTCACCATTCAATTCGCAATCACCTTTCTGGTAGCCAAACCACCAGTTATCATCCGGCCCAAACGGTTCCCAACCTTCATCTTTTTCGCCTGTAACCGACCTAATGCTTATTTCTAACTGGTTATTAGCAATTTCTCTTTTTTCCAAATCAAGCAGTAAAAATCCTTTTTCGGTAAAACCGCTATTGTAATAAAACTGTGTTACAATGTTTTTAATTTCATCGTATTTTACTACAACATCATCCATAAGTACTTCATGGTTGTTATCAACGGCAATCTGAACCGTAACCGCGTCGGTTTTTGTGTTTCCATAATGTTCATCGGGGAAACCATGCGATACATTAAATAAATCTTCCATACTTTTTACTGCTTCGGTAGCGTCTATTTTTTCCCCGTTCTTGTAACCGGGGTTTTGTTTTAAGCACTCAATTTTTTCCTTAAAATCAACCAAGCGGTTAATAAATGCCTGGTTTTCTTCCGAGAGTTCAACGGTTTGATCTTTAAAATCAATTTCACTTTCATTTTCATGCTTTGTGCAAGAATTAATTACAATTGCTCCACCAATAATGACAGCAATTGTTAATCCTGTGATAATTCTGATTTTTTTCATAAGTTAAAAATTTATTGGTTTATAAAAATACTGAATTTATGTTTAGTGCCCATACGGGCTTGCCCGCCTGAAAGACGAAGTCGGGCAGGCTTCGCTTCGTTTGATGTATGACATTTGATTTTGGATGTTTTGAGTTCTTCCCGAAACTTTGGGATACGGGGTTGGAATTTGAACTCTCTCTCTACACTAACAATGGTTTTAAGACTGTACAAAGGATTGTAAAATGATCTTAGCATCATGATCAGGTTTTTTTCACATTCAAGTATATAATACTCTTATTCTTCTAAGTAGTTAATTCTATAAATCGCCAAAAGGTTACCCTCATTTTCCGACTTTTTATTAACAAATTTTTTAACTTGTTGTAGTTCAGGATAAAATTTTTTATTTTTTTCGATAAAGAATCTTGAAATAAAAATACCCACCAAAGAAAAATATAATTTTACGTAAAAATATAGCAGAAAACTACTAGGAAATTATTCTTTGGCACCTAATAACTTTATAAGCGGATTACACCTGCCAGCCTCACTTATGACATTCTATGGAAAGCTGGAATCCTGTTGTTATTTACCTCCGGATTATCCATCGCACTTGCCTCCGCATAAATCCGGAGGAGCGGGGGGGCAGACATGTCAGGTCGATTCCGATAATTATCGGAAGGGCTGTGTGCAAGAGACCTGACTTGTCGAAAAATACCATATATAAGTCAAAATGAAAAGGAAAATCCAACCTGTACAGTTAATTGCGAGGAAACAAGTTGCAAACCGCCATATCATTTGCATTAAATTTACAAACTTCAATGTGCTAGGATCAATACACCAGAGCGGGGATTTTATAAAGGGAATTTGAAAAGGTTTGAATAATTCATAATTTGCAAAATATTATATTAAAAGAATTTCCTAATTTTAGCACTTCTTATATGTTTATTTCTATGAAAAAACTCCAACTCCACTGGCAAATTCTTATTGCTTTGTTTTTAGGTATCCTTTACGGTATGTATTTCCCGGAATATGTGAAATATATAAGCTGGATGGGTGATATTTTCCTGCGGGCATTGAGAATGGTGATTGTGCCTCTCATATTAAGCTCTATTATTTCAGGTGTTGCTAATATCGGTACTGCTGAAAATCTGGGCAGGCTGGGATTAAAAACAATGCTTTATTATATAATGACAAGCACTATTGCTATCCTCACAGGTTTATTTTTTGTAAACATGATTCAACCCGGCGTAGGTGCTGACCTGGGTTTTAGTCAGGAAGTGGAAGGTTTAGATATGGCAAGGGATTCATTCGGGCAAACTTTATTAAAAATCATTCCGACGAATATTTTTGAAGCTTTTGCAAACGGCAGAATGCTTTCAATTATTTTTTTCGCCATTATATTTGGTTATTTTATTATCAAAGCAGGTTCTAAATCCCGAAAGGTTTTGACTAATTTTTTCAATGCCACTTTCGATGTAATGATGAAGATAACCATGTTTGTAATAAAGTTTACACCCCTTGGTGTATTTGGTATTGTAGCTTTGCAGGTAAGCAGGTCATCTGATATCCTGCAATTAGGACAACGAATGGGAATTTATATGCTGTCAGTTTTATTGGCTCTTGCCATCCATGCAATTATTACATTGCCGGTACTTACGCGATTTATTGGGAAAGTGAATCCTTTAAAGCATTTTAAAGCTGTTACAACACCTTTGTTAACTGCCTTTTCAACATCATCTTCGAGTGCAACATTACCGTTAACAATGCAGGCAGTAGAAGATAATGACGGAGTGTCGAACAAGATCACAAGTTTTACGCTACCACTTGGAGCCACCATCAATATGGACGGTACAGCCTTGTATGAATGTGTAGCTGCCATGTTTATTGCCCAGGCTTATGGCGTTGATCTCACTTTTTTTCAACAAGTAATTGTCGTTATTACAGCTCTTCTGGCATCCATCGGAGCTGCCGGAATCCCCATGGCAGGATTAGTGATGATCACAGTAATACTAACAGCTGTTGGCTTACCTCTTGAAGGAGTGGGGCTTATCCTCGCTGTTGACCGTATCCTCGATATGTTCCGCACTGCCACCAACGTTTGGAGCGATAGCTGCGGAGCAGTTATTATAGCTAAATCGGAAGGAGAGAAGCTTAAGGTTTAAACTATATAAGCTAAATCTTTCGCTTTTTTGGCTTAACCTGATTACCCTTTAATCGCCTTCACACCCGGCAATTCCTTCCCTTCGATATATTCGAGCATAGCTCCACCGCCGGTTGATAAATAGCTTACTTTATCTTTTAATCCATATTTATTAATGGCTGCAACAGAATCACCTCCCCCGATAAGAGAGAAAGCACCCTTTTCTGTGGCTTGTGCTACCGCCTCGGCAATGGCTTTGGTTCCATCGGCAAAATTGTCCATTTCAAATACACCCATAGGTCCGTTCCAGAGAATAGTGGCAGAATTTTCTATGACCTCCGTGAATTTCTTAATTGATTCCGGTCCGATATCTAATCCCATCCAGTCTTCGGGGATTGTTTTTACATCCGATACCTTTCTATTTGCATCATTTTCAAATTTATCGGCTATAATCGTATCAACAGGCAAGTAAAGATTTACGCCCATTTGTTTGGCTCCTTCTATAATATGCAGCGCCACCTCAAACAATTCATCCTCGATAAGAGACTTCCCCACACTACCTCCGATAGCATGAATAAAGGTAAACATCATTCCTCCGCCAATAATCAGGTTGTCAACCTTGTTCATAAGATTATTAACTATCTCTATCTTGCCCGAAACTTTTGCTCCACCAAGAATAGCAGTGAATGGTCGTTTGGTTTCGTGAAGGACTTTATCAATATTTTTCAGTTCGTTTTCCATAATGTAGCCGAACATCTTATCTTCCGGAAAAAATTTAGCGATAACGGCTGTTGAAGCATGAGCACGGTGAGCGGTTCCGAATGCGTCGTTCATGTAAACATCTCCTAATGATGCCAGCTTTTTAGCAAAAGCCTCATCGCCTTTTGTTTCCTCTTTGTAGAATCGCAGATTTTCAAGCAATAAAACTTCGCCCCCCTGTAATCCGGCAGCCATTTTTTTTGCAGAATCGCCAATGCAGTCATCTGCAAACTTTACTGAAACTCCAAGTTGTTCTGATAAATAAGGAACAATATGTTTCAGTGAGAATTTCTCTTCACGTCCCTCTTTTGGCCTGCCAAGATGTGACATCAGTATAACCGAACCTCCTCCCGAAAGAATTTTTTTAATGGTTGGAATGGCTGCATCAATTCTTGTTGTATCTGTTATTTCAAACTTTTCGTTTAAAGGTACATTAAAATCAACCCTGATCAGTACCTTTTTATTTTTAAAGTTGTAATTATCAATATTTTTCATTTTAAAAGATATTTAAAATTATGAATTTCAAAAATAATCAAAAATGAATTTATAAAACAAATGGTTTAGCCCCCTATTAATCGGACTATTTTAATTTCGGTTCAAATATACGTATT
>JACKQG010003414.1_pt1 | contig 19546 bp, 15 predicted proteins | sample 8237621 | NCBI WGS metagenome assembly JACKQG01 (sample SAMN15677084, study PRJNA649215) | marine metagenome | biome: marine; feature: Black Sea; material: saline water; isolation source: suspended particulate matter (SPM) from the Black Sea western gyre | collected 2013-06-09/2013-06-10 | depth... | reverse complement strand
CTTCTGGTTCAACAAAAGTTGTACAGAATGTCGCAAGGTTTTGGCGCGAATTACCATCGAGCATAAGTTCATCATGCACGATTCGGTACGCGTGCCGAGGAGGAATATCACCATCTGGCATTTTGAACTTTGGCAGTTGTTTTGCGGTGAACTCTGAACCGTATGTTGGAGCTACAAGTTCTTCTAATTTTTCTTGATTTTTCTTATGAAGCATTATTCCAAAGATCCTTCTTTTTTCTCTGGCATCCATGATGGTTTTTTGAAGTGATTAATAATAACTGGTAACGATATAAAAATAAGGTTTCCTATAACGAGAAACCCAACGTAGAACGCGGGGCTTCCAACTTTAAGATTGCTTGGAGGGAAAAATAAAATGATGTAAGCGAAAAGAACTGCGAGCAAACCGATGCCCGCGATTACAACCATGCCAAAATTTCCGCCAGGAACTTTGAAAGCACGCGGCACATCTGGGTCTGAGAATCGCAATTTTATTGCAGTCGCAAAAAGAAGCATGTACATAAACAAATATAAACAAGCAGTCAAAGCCGTTAACAAGAAAAACGCGCTACTTACGTTTGGCATGAGCAAGTACACAAGTGATATTAAAGTTACGATTGCACCTTGCACCATCAAAATATTTACTTGGACTCCGCTTTTATTTACTTTTTGCAAAAATGGTGGAAGTTCACCTTGCTCTGCTGTTGCAAGCAAGCCGCGACTTGGACCTGCAATCCAAGCAGTCACACCACCGATTGCGCCAAAAGCAACAAGAAATCCAAGGACTGGAAGTAGCCACAATGAATGGAACTTGTCAAGGAAATCGTGCAACGCTTGCATAATTCCTGCTGTCAAACTAATTCCATCGGCTGGAAGCACGGCTGCGACCGCCAAAGAACCAAGGGTAAAAATACCAATAATGACAAACATCGCAATAAAGATTGCCGCAGGAAATTGTCCCTTTGGGTTTTTCAATTCATTTACGTGTACCGCGCCAACTTCCATACCAGCAAAGAGCAAAACAATACCTCCAAGGAATGCAAGAGAGTTTATGTTTCCAAAGTCAGGAAGAAACGCAGATGGGTTAGCCGTTGCGCTAAACTCAATTGGATTTCCGCCAAACCACCAGAAAAGTCCAAGAACGATAATTAAAAGTCCGGGCAAAATAGTTCCGCCAATTACACCAGCGGTTGTTAACCAACCTGCGGATGCAACACCTCGCAAGTTTACAAGTGTTGCTCCCCAGTACACAACTAAAATTACGACAACACTAAAGAATTTGTTATCTGCAAGAGCTGGATCCACAAAAAGGTACGCAAGTGCCCCTGCAGCAAACGCAAGAACAGTCGGATACCAAATTACGTTTTGAATCCACTGTAACCAAATTGCAGTGAACCCAAGTTTTGAACCAAACGCCTCTTTAACCCAAACGTAGACACCGCCATTTTTTGGCCACCCCGTTGCAAGTTCGGCGGAAACAAGAGAGACAGGAACGAGAAACAGAATAGATGCAAATAACAAGTAGAAGACCATGGTTAGGCCTTCTTTTGCCATCATCGGGAGCCCTCTCAAACTCATAACAACAGCTACGTTCATCATCGCAAGCACAAAGACACTTAAAGTTCGTTTAGATTTTAAACTTGCCACGGTAAGTCCTTTATATTAGTTGAGAATCCATTTGTGTAATTCTACACACATTTTACAGACCTACATCTTTTCGTGGGCGTGAAACGTAACTTGTTGGCTGTAGTTGGTGCTTGGGGTGTGCACCAGAAACAGTTTGGGATACGCTTTGAAATTGTTCGTTTCGATGCTATGCTCATTCAAATGAGATATGCACTATTCATTTTTTGTTTAGCACAAAACGCTTTCTAGGCAGATCTTACTGAGGTTGTCTATGAATCGCAGGGCTTTACTGACCCAACTGCTACTGTAACGATGCATATTCCATTGCTATTACAAATAAGCCAAACCACTGATATCAATCGAGAGGGAGCGGTGAACACATCAGATATTCTTGAACTCATTAGTGCATGTGAAAATTGCCCTGATTTGCCAGTGGACTGCCATGCTGATATTGATGCTAATAGCATTGTCAATGCAACTGATCTATTGACTATTATTGAGAACTGGGGATAACAATATTTACTAATCCTGTTACTCTGCACGCCAAAATGAGAATTATCGGTTTAGTTTTGTTGTTTGTCATTCTTTCGGGCTGTTCGATGGAACGCGTTCCTGCATCTGTGCAAAAGAATGTTCCAGTTTTTGAATATTCTTTTTCATCTTGTGAATTTCACACTTTTCCTGACGAAAACATTTCATTGTTGCCAAACATTCGTCTAATCGATTGTGAAGTAGATAATGAACTTGCACCTGAAACCGTTGAGTTTGAATTCACCCACAAGGGTGGAGAATTTTTTGGTAAACAAACTCGAAAATTGATAGAAGATATAAATGTCGAAACAAATGAATTTGGGGTGAACTACTATTTGAATTACGCACCTGACCGAGGTGTGCAGGACTCACTTGGAAGGTGGTGTTGTTGGAACCAAAGTTCTGATGTCCCAGATTCTAAAGCCCTGCTCCCTGACATACTCCGTGCTGTTCATATCGATTCAGATGGTGGAATGGTCTATCGTGCATCTTGGAACATTAGATCAGAGCCAAAGGGACTTGCGTACATTTTGTGCGGCCTTGGTGGGATGCAACATTCCTCCAAAACACTTGGAAGAGAACTGCTCAATAATGGTTGGGCTGTTGTCTATCTGTACACCGTGCTGAATGTGCCTGACTACAAGATGGAAGTTCCGCTTGAAGGAGTGGATCCTGTTTTGTCTGCCATTGAAATTTTTGAAAGCAAATATTGTCAAGTAATTACAGCAACAAAAGCCATACGAAAACGAATGGAAGAACAACTCCCATCTTTAGTTCGTGCCCCTCTTGTACTTATTGGCATCAGTGCTGGAGCGTTAAATACTCCTGCTCTCTTTAACGAATTGCAAGATGAAGTCGATGCAGTTGTACTCGTCGCAGGTGGAGCAAACTTGTTTGAAATAACGCAAGATGGAGTTTTTACGAATTGGAAATTTACAAATAACAACGGTAACTGTTTTTCAAACGAAGAACTCGATGCAATGAATGAACAATATCTTGCAACTCCATCGCGTGATCCATATTTTCTTGCCCAAACATTGTCGCATGACAACACGCTCATCATCCACGCAAAGTGGGATAAGGTTGTCCCCTCTGAAAACGGTGACTTACTCTGGGAACGAGCAGGCAAACCAGAACGCTGGATATACCCAAGCGGGCACCTTGGACTCTTTATGACATTTGGTTCCCATGCTCCAGAAATCGCACAGTGGATTGATTCAAAAGTTAATTAACCGCGAGTTCGCCCACCATTGTGAGCACTTTTATTAACCCATGGTTAATTTCTATCGCCGTACCAGAGGTTTTTACGTTTTTTTATTTTTCTAATTCCTGGAATCGAAACAAGGAAAAGTGTAGAAAGTATTTCAAAAGCAGAATGCGTTCTAAACTTTCTACCTGATGTCAGCACATGGTTTTTCTGCGTTTTAAACTTGCCAAATTTGTGAAGTGATTTTGTAAAGTGCACTTCTTCGGCGGCAAAGAACTTTGGGTTGAAACCGCCTGAATTTTCAAACGCCTCTTTCGTACAGAAAAAATACGCTCCTGCTGAGACCCTGAGAACTATAAATAGTATTTCCAAGGCCTTTGCTAGAATCGTTGCAAGCAATGGAATCTTTCCATCGAATCTAGGAAAACTTCCACCCGATACGTATCCTTTTTCTACCGCATCTACAGTTTCGTCTACTACTTCTTTATACACAATCGTGTCAGCATCGACGAATATGAACACGTTACCTGTTGCAATTTTTGCACCATCGTTTCTTGTTTGCCCTATCTGGCGGTTATTGCAAGAAACAACTTCCGCTCCAAGTTCTCTTGCAATTTCAGCAGTACGATCATCAGAAGCATCGTCTGCAACGATAATTTCAAAGTCGCGATTCATTGAAGATCGTTGAATTGATTTGATAGTCGCCCCAAGAAGTTTTTCTTCATTCCAAGCAGGTATGACAAATGAAAGTTTCACTAGAACTCATTTTATAGGACAATGACGCATTTACTGTAAAAACGGCACAATATTCTTGCTCTATGTGTCGTTAAGGTTATACTGAGTATGAAAATGTATAAACGTCATAGCATTTTTACAAATATGATTGCAATGGTGCTTGCATTCACCATGCCGCTTTGTTGTTGCATCGTCAATACAGCATCGGGCGCAACGGATGCTTGCAGTTCTGTTTCAGTACAAGATGAACAAGATTCCTCTTGCTGCAACAAGGTCGTAATCTCCTGTTGCTCTCAACAAGATAATGAAGAAGAGCCAGAACCATATTGCGGCGATTGTGGTTGCACAATCAAGGGAACAATATTCGTCCAAGATTGGACTCCACCCGTTGATTTGTTTGGCGTTGATACCCCTTCTCCATTCTTTATCGAAACTCAAAACCATCAGGTTAGTCGATGTGCAACTTCGTTTGCTCACGGTCCTCCTAAATACTTCCAGCACAATTTAGGGTTTAGTGGCGCGCCTCCAATTCGTGGCACGCTCATCCTAGAGGTCTAAACACAATTACATTCCGTTCTCTCCTTGTTTTTCTAAACAAGTGTTTTGTCATTGTGTAAGGACTTTTTCCATGCAACTATTACTGTGCAGGATTACTTATAAATACCTGCGTACAACAATTTATTATTCATCCGCCCTTCTGCTAACTGGGTGCGCAGCGTCAATTGACGCAACAAGAGATGTGCAATCTGCTCATTTACTTGCAATGGCACACCTTCCCGTTGTCATCGAAGAGGAGCAATCTTGGAGTGCAGATAAACCTCTTTCTGTTGATATGGCAATTGCGTATGCAATGACGCACGATGCCATTTTGCAACGCGAATTGGCAATCATCGTGCAACGAAGAGCTGAAATCGCCCAAGCAGAACTTCCTGCTAATCCTACCATCACTGGCTCGTTTGGCATTGCTGTCGATGGGCTTTCTGGTGCTCCACTTGTATTACAAGGCATTCAAAACCTAAGTTGGCTTTGGACTCGTCCAGACAGAATCGCTTCTGCAGAACAAACACTTCGGCAAGCAATTTTAACTGCAGCAAATCGTACTGTTGGTGTGGTTGCAAACGTAAGAATTGCACATCACGAAGTTACTACTGGACTTAAACTTATTCAATTAGCAAATGAAGACGTTGACCTTGCAAGTAAAATTTTAGAGATCACCAAAAAACACGTTAGTGCAGGGGAAGCTGCTGAAACAGAAATTGATAGCGCTACTATTACTTTCTTAAATTCAAAGCACAACCTAAGTAAATTACAAGAACAATTTGACATCTCTCTGTTAAATTTATTACACACTATGGGTTGCCCTGAAACGCAAAATGTATTTATAGTTGCTCAAGAACCAAAACCCACACAAATCCACCACTCTGAAGAATCATTACTTGCTTATGCAATAGAAAATCGACTCGATCTAGCCGCGCAAAGAGCAACCATTGAACAGCGCTCTGCTGAACTTGGCTTAGCAAACCCCCCGCTTATTTCTGGGAGTTTTATGTTGAATGAAAATTTTAATGGTAGAGAAGCCGTTTCTCCAGGAGTTGGAGTAACTATTGCTCTTGATGGCGACGCAAAGGAAGCAGTAGCGCAGTCAAAACTTAAACAAGAAGAGCTATCCTATATTGATTCAATGAGAACTGTTATCCGCGATGTGCGAACACTATTTGATTCGTTCATGGCATCAATAGAACAATCATCACTTGACGAAACAGTACTTTTAACAACAGAAACTTCGTTAAAAAGAGCACTTGAAGCAAGCAATCGAGGGGAACTCGATCCATTACTACTACTCCAAATGGAGAGAAGTAGCATCCAAGCAAAACAGGAATTGTTGCGAGATGAACTTCTTGTTTCCACAAACGCAATCAAACTCGAACAAGCCGTAGGCGGAACTTTTAAAGGAATGAACCAATGAATATTCCACAACCAAAACAACGTTTTATATCACGCCTTGGCATTCCGTTAGTAATTCTTATCATTACTGCAGCAATTCTGGTGTATGCAAGTTGGGAGTCTATAAAAGGTGCAAAAGAAGTCGAAACCATTACAGTCGTGATGCGTAGTGTCGAAACAGATACACCACAGGACTCAACTGCACAAGAGTCCTCCATCGTGCAAGCGCCGGGATGGGTCGAGGCAGAACCGTACTCTGTTTACGTTGGTGCTCTTACCGAAGGAATTGTCGAATCGGTTCTTGTTCTTGAGGGTGACACCGTTACAAAAGGGCAACCTGTTGCAACGTTAATTTCAGAAGATAACGAACTTGTACTCAAGACGGCTATTGCAAATGAGCAACTTTGGGAAGGCAAAGTCCGTGCTGCCCAAACAAAAATGGAAGAACTAGCAGATGAATACACTCGCAAGAAACCATTAGTCGAATCGGGCTCACTTGCAGAAGGTCCTGTAGAGCGACTGCGTTTACGGCTTCTAACAGAAGAAGCAAACGTTGCAATTGCACGTGCCTCTTTGCATGACGCAACAGTTGCAAAAGAAACCGCACAACTTGCTTTTGACAGGTGCACCATCGTATCGCCTATGGATGGAATCGTTATAGAGCGGCTGGTCTCTCCCGGTTCTGTTCTTCGGTTTGGAAACGACGAACACTCCTCTCACGTTGCGCACATGTATGACCCTACAAAATTACAAGTAAGGGCTGATGTTCCACTTGCTGATGCGTCGCAAGTAGATGTAGGACATCCAGCGCAGATAATTGTAGACGTACTTCCAAACACCACTTTTGATGGTGAGGTCTTGCGGTTTGTTCACCGAGCAGATCAGCAGAAAAATACTATAGAAGCGAAAGTGAAAATTCTTAACCCGTCACCTTTATTAAAACCAGACATGCTTGCAAGAGTAAAAATACTCCAACCAGAGCGTGATGTTAACAATAAAGGAACATGGACTGAACAGCATGTCTTTATTCCCAAAGACCTCATAAATGATTTTGAAATTCCAACCGTTTGGATTGTTGAAAATGCAAACAAGGGTTTAGGGCAAGCGAAAAAACGAACGCTTACTCTTGGCGATAAAGAATTCGATGGTTGGGTTGAAGTTCTTTCTGGTCTTTCAACTGGAGATCGAATTATTACGAACGTAACCAACCTTGTTGATGGTGACTCTGTTCAAATTATTGGAGGCCAACAATGACGCTCATACAATGTAAAAATCTTACTAAACATTACAAACGTGGTGCAGAACAAATTACACCACTTAAAAACTTGAACCTTGAAATCAATCGCAGTTCTTTCGTTGCACTCATGGGACCATCTGGTTCTGGAAAAACAACTTTGCTTAACTTGATTGCAGGGATTGACAGACCAAGTGAAGGCGAACTAATAATTGATGGAGCGCCGATTCATACTCTTGGCAGAAACAGTTTAGCCCAATGGAGAGCAGATCATATTGGTTACATCTTCCAACTCTATAATCTTGTTCCTGTCTTAACTGCGTATGAAAATGTTGAGTTGCCACTTCTTTTACATTCACTTTCAAGAAAAGAACGGCACACAAGAGTAGCCAATGCTCTTGATGTGGTTGGAATTAGTGATAGATACAACCATTACCCAAGGCAGCTCTCGGGCGGACAAGAGCAACGCGTAGCAATTGCAAGGGCAATCGTAACTGAACCGACCATATTGCTTGCTGATGAACCAACTGGTGACCTTGATCGAGAGACAGGTACTGCAATTATGGATTTGCTAAAGCATCTTCAAGAGCAGCAAGGGCAAACCATCGTGATGGTAACGCACGACCCACGAACAACTGAATGGGCAAACACGCTTCTTCACCTTGAAAAAGGACAACTTGTAGAGCAGGTGGCGACATGAAAATATTTCGCGTAATACCAACGGTTCTCAAACAAATTTGGAGATCCCCTATTCGCTCAACGCTCACGCTTGGTGGAATTGCAGTTGCGATGTTCTTATTCGTCATGGTTGAGTCAATGCGTACAGGCGTAAAAGAAGCAACTGAGATAACCGCTGGCGAAACGACACTAGTTGTCTATCGCGAAAACCGATACTGCCCCTTTTCAAGCCGTTTGCCACAATATTATGAAGGACGAATTAAACAAGTTGATGGCGTTGCAAGTGTAGTTCCAATTCAAATTCACGTTTCAAATTGTGGTGCTTCGCTTGATGTCGTTACGTTTCGGGGCGTTCCACGAGAATCCATTCAACATGCGCTTGCAAAGGATGGTGTCATTGTCAATGGTTCAATCGATTCATGGAAAAAACGCGGTGATGGAGCAATTGTTGGCTCTGGCTTAGCAAAACGGCGTGGTATACAAGTTGGAGACAGATTTTCGGCTGCAGGTGTTGAGGTCTTTGTCGCAGGCATTCAACAGACAGACCAACCACAAGATAAAAATGTTGCGATTGTCCAACTTCCATTTTTACAAGAGACAGTTCGCAAAGGAGGAACGGGAACGATAGTTACACAGTTCAACGTGCAAGTCGACAATCCCAATGAACTCGATAAAGTTTCGTCCAAAATCGATGATGTTTTTGCACACGATGAACACCCAACATCTACGTTTCCAGAGAAATCGTTTGTAGGTCGCGCTGCAAGAGACATTGTTCACCTTGCAGAAGTTGCAGGAATCTTAGCGTGGGGAGCACTTGCTGCTGTTTTTGCTCTTGTTGCAAACGCAGTTGTGCTTGCAATGCGAGATAGAGTTCGCGACCACGCTGTGCTTCAAACACTTGGTTACACCGGATGGCTCATCGGCTGGATGGTTCTCCTTGAAGGTGCCTCCATTGCGCTCCTTGGTGGAGTAATAGGTGGCTTTGCTGCGTATTTAACCGTTCAACTTGGTCAATTCACTATGACAATGGAAGGCGTCAATATTGAAATGTCTACAGGACCATACGCCGCACTCATGGGAATAGGTCTAGCACTAGCTCTTGGTATGTTTGCAGCAATGATTCCTGCGCTTCGATTAGCACGAACTGACATAGCAACTTGTTTTAGAGCAGTCTAAAGGAGCCACCATGAAATTATTGCCTTTTGAATACGCAACTCGAAACCTTGGACGTTCACCAATGCGATTACTGCTAACTGTTTTTGGAAGCGGGCTTGTTGTGCTTCTCATTATGATTGCTGGTGGATTTATGGTTGGCATGCAAACTACGCTTGACGTAAGTGGTGCAAAAAATAATATCATGCTTCTTGGCGCTGGCAGCGTTGAAAGTGTTGAACGAAGTGAAGTTGGCATGGACACAGCGGGAATAGTCGCTGGGTCTATAGATGGTTTTCGTAATCATGCTGGGATGGAAGGTGTGTCACCAGAAATACACATCCAAATGCCTATAGAAATAGACGGTGAAGACCGTTTAATTTTGATTCGTGGCATTCGTCCCGAGGCCTTTCTTGTGCATGACCAAGTGCAGATAACAAACGGGCGTGCGCCTAGAAATGGCAGAAATGAAATTCTTATTGGAAAACTTGCAACACGAACTCTTGGTTATGAAAATCAAGAAGATGCAGTTGGCGAGTCAATCATGCTTGACGATGATGAGTACACCATCACTGGTGTCTTAGAAGCGGGCGGAGGAATCGTTGAAGGTGAGATGTGGACTTCGCTTACGGATTTACAAGTTACAAGCAAGCGCGATACGCTTTCTTGTGTCATCGTTGCTTTAGACGAAGCCAAGCCAAGCGACCTTGATATGTTTGTAGCAAGTAGAATTGACCTTGAACTTGCTGCGATATCTGAAGACGAGTATTTTTCTGCTCTATCTTCGTTTTACAAACCAATAGAAATCATGGTCGTCATGACTTGTATCATGATTGCTGTTGGAGGAATTCTAGGTGGTTTTAATTCTACATACGCCGCATTTGCAAGTAGAGTCCGCGAAGTTGGCGCACTGCAAGTTTTAGGTTACCAGCGAGGTACTATTGCGCTCTCGCTCGTACAAGAATCCATACTCACTGCCTCAATCGGCGCAATCATCGCCTGCTTAATCGCGATGTTTGCGCTTGACGGTTTTACCGTTCGTTTTTCGATGGGAACATTTACTTTATCAATGACCGCAGGAATTATTGCTCTTGGCGTTGGATCTGGCTTGTTGCTTGGAGTCATTGGCGCAATTGCCCCTGCCCTTCGCTGTTTACGATTACCAATACCTGAAGCGCTTCGCGCATCAGAATAAAAAGGAATACAAATGAAACTACTACTTACAACAATCCTTGCGTCCATCCTTATTGGGTGTGGTGGAACAACTGAAAATAAGGCAACTGCGCCAGAGCAAGTAACAAAGTTGCCAGAGTCATTTTTTACAACTGAAAGACCAAGAGATGTAAAAGATCTTGTAGAAGTCAAAAAGACCGCCAAAAAAGGTGATGAAGTTACGTTTCTCTCTCGAATTGGTGGACGTAAAAATTCTTCGTTCGTCCCAACGCTTTCAATGATGATTGTTGCTGATCCTGCTCTTAAATCGTGCGAAGTGATGAGCGAAGAAGATCATTGCGCTACACCTGAGGATTATTGTTGCGAAGACCGAGATTTATTAAGAGCGGGTCTTGGTACAATTCGATTTATGGATGAATCAGGAGATGCTTATCCATTTTCAGTCGATGGTGATCACGGCTTGGAGATCTTAAAATACGTTGTCATTACTGGCAAAGTCCACGATATATCAGACAATGGAAACTTCATTGTGGACGCCAGCAGGGTCTGGGTCGGTGGTAAGCCGCTCTATAGCGATTTACGGGCAGGTAGCGGCGAATAGTTGGTGGAAGAAGAAGGAACGCCTGATACTATAGACACACATGGTAGGTTATAGAGAGAACAATGGTCTAAGAAGTTTTGGCCAGTTAATACGCCCATGGAGCGGGCAAATCACAATGGTTGTGGTTTTAGTAGGAATACTTGCTCTAGCAGACATGGTACTTCCTTGTGCACTGGCACTTCTTGTTGATGATGTATTTCCAGCACTTGCGGACGGTAATGGTGGCTGGGAACTTCTGACGATTATTCTAGCCTCGCTTTGCGTAATTTACGTTATGAGAAATGTGCTGTTTTTTATCAGCCGCATGATTTCGGTTAGGGTTAGTGAACATGTTTGTTTTGATTTGAGGCAACGGCTTTTCGATCACATGCAACAACTTGGAATGGATTTTTACAAATCAAATCGCCCAGGAAAAATTAGTTCGCGTGTAATGGATGATACGTTCAGAATTCAAACTTTCATCCAAGACAAATTACCAACACTGCTTCGGTACATCATTGAATTTCAAATTCTCTTAATCCTTTTATATGTTGTAAACTGGAAACTCGCTCTTGCAAGCACGATTGTCTTGCCACTCCATCTTTGGACGTACAAAAAGTTTTACATACCAATAAGAGACAGCCACCACAGGGCTCAAGAACATCTAGCAGAAGCACATGGAAACCTTGTTGAAACATTTATGGGAGCACAGGTTATTAAAGGTTTTTCTGCAGAAAAACGAGAATCAGATTCTTTTTTGCAAACTATCCGAGCAGGTAGAGAAGATCAAATTAAAACCAAACGGTTTCAGTTTGCACAAAAGGTAGTTGCTGACCTAATTGTTGGTGCGGGCACTGTATTACTCCTTGGATACGGTGCTTGGGAAGTGTACGCAGGAAGTATGACCATCGGTGTGTTTCTTATGTTTTTCTGGTACGTTCGTATGCTCTACCCTGCTGTTTTAGAAATTATTAGTGGGACTGGACATTTTTCACAAACTTCTGCAAGCGTAGACCGTGTATTAGAAATGCTTGACGAACCAGTTGATGAAATTGCATACGACATGCGTACCCGTACTAAGACCATAAACTTGGTCGGTCCAATCGAACTTAAACATGTATCGTTTGACTTTGATGAGAACACTCAAGTTCTACAAGATATAAACCTTTGCATTGATGCAGACGAACACATTGCAATTACGGGACCTAGTGGTGGAGGAAAAAGCACACTGATTAGTTTGATGCCTCGTTTTAACGACCCAACTTCTGGGGAAATCACAATCGGTGGACATGATATTAGAGACATGCGATTGCAGGATGTTCGAGGAATGTTCGGCGTGGCATTCCAAGATGCTTTTTTGTTCAACTCAACGATCCTTGACAATTTGCGATATGCAAGACCAAGCGCGACTGCTGACGAGATTATCGAAGCGTGTAGGTTAACTGGTGCCCATGATGTAATTGAGGGCTTACCAATGGGATATGAATCCCGAATTGGTGACCAGGGTGTTGAACTTTCCCATGGTCAGAAACATCGAATTAACCTAGCACGAGCCCTTGTACGAAAGCCACAAACTCTCATTATTGACGAAATAACTGCTTCTATAGAGACAACTGCCTCAATACAAATTATCAAGGATGTTCTGGACCACATGTCTGGTAGAACCGTCATAATAATCACTCACGATCCAGCAATCCTTGAACTCGTCAAACGTGTTGTGACCTTGGACAAAAAAACTATTATGAATGACCATACAAACAGATCACCAAACATGAAACATCCTGCTGCAAAACTTGGTTTGTTGCTTCTCTCTGTTTCTCTATTTTTTGGATGTTCAACAAGAACGACATCAAACTCTCTGGAAATGGAACAACCAACAAGTAATGGGATTGTTTTTGAGATAGATGATTCGATAGATTTCGAAGAATTAGCTGCTGCAATTGATGATGCAATTGGTGAACCAGACATAGTTACTTTCTCTCAAGATGTTCCTACACCAGTTCTATCAATCGATGTTTCACCAGAAGAAATTGCATCGCTCGTTCCAGAACAAGAGGACGGTGTACAGAAGAGGCACGTCTACGTACCTCTTGAACCAATGAACGTAACTGAAATAAGCGAGTTGATTGAACTCATCGCATCAAAATATAGTGACCAGGGTTATTTGAACTCTAGTGGAATGCTTGAAGGAGTCCTTTCTATTCCTCCAGAGGGAGTCACAGAGCACATTTCGATTGCAAAAAAAAGTTTTGATACTACTCACATTATCCGTCTTGGATACAAAATGTTTTTGTCACAGCCACCGCATATTTGGTGCGAAGGATTGCGCATCGAATGCAATGAAATGTTCAGAAATGATGATATAGATCGCATAACACAATTCGCAAGAGAATCACTTGACACATTAAATGCTAAGCGATCAAGTTTAAAGATTGATGATCTTGGAACCGAAATTGTCCAACTCAGTTACATTGATGCGCCTACGGCAATTGAGTTACTTCGCGGGTTTGGGATTTCCACTTTCTCTAAACCTTCAGAAATTCCAAACGATATTAACTGGTCTCAGCTCCCCTATGTTGTCTTAGTCCCCGAACCATCAAGCGATTTGACCGGTCTCGTTGGTGGCAGCGTATCTGGTGGGGCTTTCGGAATGTCAATGGTGCCAAATATTGCAAGCGACTTGTCTCCGAACATGATTGCGTCACCAATGACCCAGTTGATTGTTTTCTTTGATAAAGCACATCCAGAACATTTCAGCAAAATCAACCATCTTCTTAGTAAATATATTGATCGCCCAGCACGGCAAATTTTTATCGAGGGCATGGTCCTTGAAATAAATGATGATGGTTTAAAAGACTTAGGCATTGATTGGAATTTATCAAACACTCCAAATGGTGTTACTCGAATTAACGCAGGAGATTTAAATGCTGGAACTGGGACAAATACATTTGACGCTCTTCTCGAGGGAGTTAGCCTAAGTAATCCATTTGGCAATGCTAGCAATTGGTTACTTGGGATGGAACTCCGCGCGTTGTTACGGCAAGGCAAAGCCGAAATTTTATCTAGACCAAGTGTACTCACTCTTAATAATAGGCAATCTACAATTCGTGTTGGACAAGATATTCCTATCGCGACAAGCACTGCAGGAATTACAAATGCAGATATGCTTTCTTTTAACTTCAAATATCTTCCTACTGGAATAATGTTGAACATCCGTCCACGCATTTCTGCAGACGGCAAAGAGGTAAGTATGCTCATCGATACGGTTGTTTCTACAACTGTTCCTGGGCAAGATCTTGAAATTCGTGACAACGCAGGAACATTGCTTGCATCTGCACCAACAATTTCAAGCCGCAGGGTACAAACGTATGGGCGTATTCCTAATGACACCCCTTTTATTATTGGTGGTCTCGTTAATAAAGAAAATCATACCATTATCGATAAGGTTCCAATTCTCTCTAACCTCCCATTCCTTGGTGATTTGTTTCAATCAGAACGATCAGAATCCTCGCGCACCGAAGTCATCATTGTGCTCACCCCACACGTTCTTCCAGAGAGTGAACACGCACTCAGTGCCATGCCCAAAGATGATCCGCGTTTTGACAGCGTTGGAAATGAACTCTTCCGAGATTCTTACCGCATTCGTGAAGATGACGTTTTTGACTTGGCCTTTTTAGAGAAAAACGAGCCGCTGATTATTTATCGCGAGATTGCTCAACAAATTGTTGATCAAAATTACACTTACAGAAACACTGCTGCTTTTGCTCCATTTATTGATGGTCATTTCCCTGGGGAATCAATATTGGTTACTCGGATGGTGTATGAAATTGTTAAGCGTCTCGGCTTGTCAGATTCAATTCCAGCAACTCGGCTAGCATTTTTCAGAACAGAACAAGAAGATAGCATGGGTATAGAGTTTGTTGACCAAGCCATGGCTCGTGCCGTTGGAAGTTCTGACCCAGATGAGTTCTTTGCTGAAAATCAACAAAAAGCTTTTACAATCACGTTTGAAGAAGGACGAACTGTTCCGTATATTAAAACTTTGCATTGTGCAAACGAAGAAGAGTGGAAGCAATTGCTACTCTCGCTTAACATGGATTCGCCCTCTGGAGCAAAGCGATATTCAATTGTTATTCATGATGCATCTGATTTGATTCGGTTACGTCGTGCTGTTGCTTTAAAGGATCTTGTTGCACTAAATAACGGCTCTAGCGCTCTCGCTCTCAATAGATTTCAAGTTGGTCAGTTTGTCCTAATACCAGATGAAGATCCAATGCAAGTTCATATTATCGATGCTGATGTAGCGAAATATTTTTATCACACAGAACATTACTATGCAGCAACTTTGAAAGAGATAGAAAAGTCTATCGAAGCTTTAGAAAACGCACTTAGCCAGATTCCCGAAAAGAATTAAAATACACCTGCCGTGTAAAAAACTGACCCTACGATAAGCGCTGTACTAACACGTATCATGTTATATAGGTGTGCTTGGTCATAAGGTATAGGATTTATACTCGCAAAAAAGAGAAACCCAAAAGAACTGCCGTTTTTCCTCACTTATCATGGTAAATCAATCACTATTTTACCGCTGTAATAATCCTTTGGATCACGGAGTGTTTTTTGGACGACATTCCTGTCACGAATTACTTCCTGCGACCCAAGTTGCCTGTCTTTATATTTCAAAATGATTGGTTTATCTAAATCAATCAATGTGTCATTTAAGTAGATTGTTATCTTGTTTACATCGGATTCGTGAATCGTAATGGTCTGGTCTTCAATGGATGCGACTATTTTTGTACGAGCTTTTGGTTCATCGACACCAAGCCAATAATATTGATTATGCAAAACGTCGTCCTGTACCCAAACTACTTTGTTGGGATAGGGATTACGAACAAACTTCGCCATCCATAGAAGCGCCATTGTTTCTTCCTTGTCCATCCAATGTCCCTTGTCCTTGTGAATTACTGCTTGGTGGGGGTAGCCATTGGGGTCAGCTTTTTGCAATTCAGAAAGTTTTTCTTTCCACTGCGTGCCTATTTTGTTACGGTCGTATGCTGAATCTTCTGCCCCAACGTGCAATGCGAAACCAATATTTCTCAACCCATCTGGAACTGTTTCATTTGGATGCCCTGCCATCATACCAGCAGCTGCAAGTCGATCAGCCATACGTGGCGCAAGCTGATACACACCATCGCCCCCTGCGCTATACCCAATGATGTACACCTTGTTTGGATTAACACCTTCAAAGACAATCATGTTTTCAATGAGTCGCTCGAACATTGGATCGATATGTGCTTGGTGCCACAGGTTCCATGTATCGGTAGGCGCTCTAGGCGCGACATATACACCTTCTTTCAATGTGTAAATGTGTTTTTGGTTTTCCCATTGTTGTGAGTTGACTTTATTTGGAGCACCACCCCCACCGTGCATCGAAATCCAAAGTGAACGTTCTCCAAAAGGAGCATCACCGTAAGTGGTGTACCAAATTGGCATTTTCATTTCTAGATGCGAAATAACTTTAGCGTCCATTTCTGCTAATCGCTCTTCTCTCAACTGCATCTTTCTTTGTTCCCAAAATTGTTCAGCAAAGTGTTGAACACCGCGCTTCGTCAGCGTTCCGACTTTTAGGTTAATTATTGACTCAGAGCCAACTAGAACCTCCGTAGCATCATCGCTCGAGTGAAATGTAAAGGCTTCACCTTTAGGCAATTTAAACGTTAAGTGATCGTTTGCATCAGCACTATCATTCTTTGTCTCTCCTTCAAACAACACTCCGCCTTGCGCGTCCGCGACAATAACTCGAACAGCACACCGACGCCCAGCACTGTCGGTTGCACGAACACGAATTGGAATAAGTTCTGTTTCTATATGCTCAGTTGCATATCGATCCGTAACATCAACAGCACCATAAGTAGTAACGTCGGGTAGCCAGACAAGCGGAAAGTGCTGCTCGCTCTCGTTCCATGAAACGGCGAATATTGCATGTTTTTGGTCTCCTTTGGTTGCTTTTGATGCTGAGCCATCAAACCAAGCAGAATCAACAACCCCAGTATCGGCTTCAGTGTAATGCCAACCGTTATCCCAAAACTCAATCCACGTGTGATTTCCGCTTTCGTTATACCAAAGCGGAGTACCAGTAAAACGAGCGGGTACGCCAACGCTTCGACAAGCATCAATAAGAAGAATGCTTAAGCCAGAACAAGACGCCATCCCTGCTTCAATGCTTTCAAAGGGTGACTGGTCTGCTTTTGGTCGCTCAGTCGAATAGTGAACATCAACCATGTTGTAAATGTTCTTATTTAGAAGGATGGCTGCTTCGGTTGGAGTCTCAGCTTCTTTCACTACTTCTAAAAATCTATCTCTAAAATCACTCCGCCAATCCTCTCTCCGTTCATTCACATTTGCATACGGCAAGATGCAATCGAAAAACATTTCTTCCGTAATTTGCTCTTTCCATGGAGCGTTTTCCCATGCCTCGTATGCAAGTTCACAATTCGTAAGCAAAAACTCCCCAGTGAGCGTTTTTAAATCTTCCTCAGGCATATGACTTATCAACCACGCCATTCCTGATTGCTGACTTTCTGGCACATCTCGAATCGCTTGTTCAATTTCTAATCGATTATCGCCTGCTATATCTAGTTTCTTCTGGTAATCCGAACCGCCTATCAGGGCTGCTAACAATATTACTGTAATCATGCCCTGCACTATACCTGAGGGTCATGTCAAGGGTCAGGCCCTCGACATGACCCTCGACATGACCCTACAATACGCCGCTTATGGAATGTGGGTTAATTGGACTTCAGGGTGTTGGTAAAACAACACTATTTACTGCTCTTACTGCACATAGTGTCGCGGTGCAGGTGGGTAGTATGAAACCGAATATGGGAATTGCCGCAATTCCAGATCCGCGGCTCAATAGAATTAACGAGTTTATCGTTGCAAAAAAAATAATCCCCGCAACGCTTCAAATTGTTGACCTACCTGGTGTTCCTTCAGGTGGATCTAACTTAAATGCCGTCCTTGCACACATTCGAAATGTTGATGCACTTTGTCAAGTTGTAAAATGTTACGACGATTGCTCGCCAGAAATCGATATCGCTTCGATGGATAGTGAACTCATTGTCGCGGATATGGTCGTTGTGGAGGGTGCAATTGACAAAGCCGATCGTACGGCGAAACATGGCGACAAAGAAGCCCAAAAACGGGTCGACGTTTTGTCAAGAGTGAACTCACTGCTCGAAGAAGAAAAACCAGCACGCGAAGGTGAATGGGATGAAAGCGACCGCGCAATCCTTAAAAGTTACGGCATAATGACTTCGAAGCCGATGCTCTACGTTGCAAATGTTTCTGAAGACGATGTGAGGGGTGATTCAGATGCGGCGAAGTATGTAGCAAAGTACGCACAAGAAAATGGCGGTGAAAGTGTAACTGTTTGCGCAACGCTTGAATCGGAAATTGCAGAGCTAGATGTTGCAGATCAAGTCGAGATGCTTGAGTCAATGGAACTTGTTGAACCTGCAGTTGGTCCACTTGCACGTGCACTCAACACTTTGCTTGGTTTAAGTACTTTTTATACAGCAGGTGAAAAAGAAGTACGCGCTTGGCCAATTCCCAAAGATGCCCCCGCCCCGCAAGCTGCTGGAGTTATTCACAGTGACATCGAACGCGGTTTTATACGTGCAGAGTGTTTTCATGTTGACGATTTATTTGAACTTACTTCAGAAAAAGCCATAAAAGAAGCAGGTAAATTACGAAGTGAAGGCAAAAACTACACCATGCAAGATGGCGATGTCGTAAACTTCTTGTTTAATGTTTAGGTAAATGGATATTGGAAAAATACATCCCGAAGTCTCCATCGACTCATTCACAAAACATGATGGCACGATTTTGTTTTTTAATTTTGTGCGGGCATTGATTGGAAAAACTAAAAATCCAAAAGTGCTAGATTTTGGCGCTGGGAGAGGTTCTTTTCATCACCTAAAATCATCTGTTTACAGTCATGAACTGCAAAATCTGCAAACAACTGGCGCTGAGGTGTGGGCAACTGATGTTGATGCAATTGTCAAAACACACCCATGCAGTGACCATCAAGTAGTTTTACAGATTGGTGAGAAATTACCATTTGATGACAACACATTTGATGTCGTCGTTAGCGATTTCGTGTTTGAACATATAGACAGCCCAAAGGATGTTGCAAGTGAATTGCTAAGAATCACAAAACCAAACGGTTGGGTTTGTGCGCGTACTCCAAACAAATGGGGATATGTTACGCTTGCCTCACGTATAGTTCCAAACGCACTGCATGCAAAACTATTAAAAAGGGTACAGCCAAAGCGCAAGGAGAAAGATGTTTTCCCTACGGTGTATAAACTAAATTCTCCTAGAGATATTCGTAGGAGTTTTCCTAGTTGCAGAGTGAAGTGGTACTACCACAGCGGCGATCCAGCTTATCATTTTGGATGTGGTATTTTGTACCGAATGTTGTTAGTACTACACAGGATGTTACCTCCAAAACTATCCACTTGCGCATGCTTTTTTATACAGAAACCAAACAGGAAATAACATAAGCAATCCAAATTCGTACACATTCTGATAGAGTACTTGACATGAGGAATTGGAAAAAACGTACTTGGGTTTTGTTTTTCGTAATCGACTTATTCGTGGTTATTCAATTTATTCCAGTAAATAG
>JACKQG010003413.1_pt1 | contig 19546 bp, 19 predicted proteins | sample 8237621 | NCBI WGS metagenome assembly JACKQG01 (sample SAMN15677084, study PRJNA649215) | marine metagenome | biome: marine; feature: Black Sea; material: saline water; isolation source: suspended particulate matter (SPM) from the Black Sea western gyre | collected 2013-06-09/2013-06-10 | depth... | reverse complement strand
CTTCACTGAATAGTCTCTGGTGCTCTGGCAATCAGATTTCTGAATTGGATGTGCTTAATAAACCCAACTTGGAACAGCTTTTTGCAGGAGACAACCTTTTGACTTCTCTGGACCTAAGTTCTTGTGGTTCTTTAATTTGGATATGGTTGTATTCGAATCAGTTGTTTGAACTCAATGTCGCAAATGGACAGAACACATATATGGCTGGTTTTCCAGGGGGAGGTCTTTACTATATCCCGGATTTCACAGATAACCCCGATTTAACCTGTATTACAGTTGACGATGTGGAGCATTGTGCTGAATGGTGGAATACGGAGGGTTACCCAATTTTCGAGAATCCCAACGGATATGTGGCGATTGATTCTACCATGTATTTTTCTTCGGACTGTGCAAGTGTACTAGTTGACGAGTTGAGCGAAGAATCAGTGCTCATCTACCCCAATCCGGCAACGAACCATATTACGTTTGACCTAAATGGTCTAGAAGAGACGAACTGTATTTTAAAGATGTATGACTTCTCTGGTAAGCTGGTATTTGAAAAGCAGTCGAGTTCTATAACGACCATCGATGTGTCTTACTTTGTAAAAGGAATGTATATCCTTGAGGTCTCTACTTCTGATAAAGTGTTAAGAAGCAAAGTAGTGTTAGATTGATTTTTCATTAGATGTGTGGAATAAGCATCTAATAAATCACATAAAAAGGGGATTGATTTGTAAGATCTGATGCGTTAAATTTGCGCCATGAGTGTAAAAAAATTATGTGACCTTAAGCCCGATGAGATCGGAATTATTGAAAGGGTGGATACCCCGGAAGAGGTCATGGCGCTTGTACAGATGGGGTGTTGCGTGGGGTCGGAGGTAGAAGTAAAGCATGTTGCTCCACTCAATGGACCTATGGCGATTTGCACTTGTGGAAGAATCTTAGCTGTGAGAAAGGAAGCTGCGGCTCACCTTTGGGTTAGAGTTGCTTCAGAGCAGACTCAGTTGGCATAGAGCTATATTTTTCGATACGTTTATTCATGACACGAAACCACAGTGGTGGGAACAGTGCGAGTATCATCATCCCTGGATATCCTGTTGGCATTTGAGGACTGTTGTCGAAGTGCTTCAGGGTTTGGTATTTCTTACTGGCGATATAATGATGGTCAGAATGACGCGTAACCTCTAACAAGAGTATTCGGCCTATAGGGTGGTTAGAGTTCCAAGAATGGATGGGTTTCGTTCTTTCAAATCCATTGCCCACTTTCGCTCGGCGTAAACCGTAATGCTCTATGTAGTTTACCGTTTCAAGTATTAGGATACCTATTGCAGCACCTACTATAAAGCAAAACACAGTTTCAATCCCGAAGAACCATGCAATCGTTGTGATTAATGCAATTTGGATTATTTGAAATCTTAGCATTTCATTGTGCCAGCTCCAAACACGCTTTTTCTGTAGCGTTAATTTTTTTTCTTCAAGGTGGTATGCAGACACCCAGCCTCCGATGATACTCCTTAAGAAAAACGAGTAAATACCTTCATTATATCTGCTTGAGGCGGGGTCTTGGTCAGTAGAAACATGTTTGTGGTGTCCTCGATTGTGTTCTATGAAAAAATGCATATACAAGGTTGAGAGCAAAAGCAATTTACTCATTAACTGCTCATACCATGTCTTTCGGTGACCAAGTTCGTGCGCGCCATTAATTCCAATACCACCACAAGCAAGTCCGTAAGCAGTTGTCAGCCCTATTTTTTCATAGAGAGGTAGAGTTTCATCGCTGACTTGAAAGAGAAAGTAAATAAGGATGACACCTTGGAGTGGGACCAATCCATAGATGATCAAGTCAAACATAAAATTGTTTTTCACCTCCTCTTCCTCTAGAGGATTTAAATTGTAAGTCGATCCTTTGGTAAACAATTCAAAAAAGGGAATGAGGCCAAATATGAAGAACAAAGCAAAAAATGACCAGATGTTTCCGGCCCACAACGAAAACAAAATCACGAATGGGGTTGTGTAAACAAAAAGATACTTGAATTGAAGACTCCTCATAGACAAATGTAAAAGCTATTGTTGAGAATCGTTAGACGGTTCCGTACAACGGGTTCTTTTGCGAGAGGGCTTACATCTCTTTTGCGATAGCTCTGATTTCGTCTAAATAACTTTTTAATCCTTGTTCTGTAAACGTCTCATCTGTCAATCTGAGATAGAAATTCTCTACAGTTAGGTTTAAAATCAATCTCGCGAGATGAGGTTTATCATCTAAACCTATTGCTTCAGGCCAAAACTTTATGAGCGCATCTTCAATAGGTTTATGTGCTTTTTCAAAACATAATTTATAGCTTTCAACATGTCTATTGATTCTTAATTGTCGATTGAAAAAAGCGTCTTCTTTAAACTCATATAGCACTTCAAAAACATCTGGAACCACATTCTCACATAGCTTGATACGATTAAAAATCTCAGTAGATTTTAAGACATGAAAATTCAACAATTCATCAATGAAAATGTCAAGATCTGCAAAACAGTGATAGAAAGATGATTTGCTTTTACCAACCTCTCTAGCCAGAACTTCTATTTTTAAGCCTTTAGGCCCTTCATTAGAAAAGATAGCATACCCTACTTCAAGCCACGGAATTGTAATCTTAGAATCCATCGAAGACATTGTATGTGGCCAGGGCGGCTAAGTAGGCAAATATGGTATATCCGGCTGCTTGAGCAAGTGCCCAAGGCCAACTGTTAAGTTCGCGGCGTACGATTACAATTGTGCTCATACACTGCATGGCGAACATATAGAACACAATCAGTGATGCAGCAGATGCGGTATTGAGTAAGGGTCGATTGGTGCCTGGTAGAACTTCATTGGCAAGTCGGTTCTTGAGTGCACGGATGCTTCCATCTCCACCATCAGGAGTGGGGTATAGGGTGTGCATCGTGCCAACAAATACTTCTCGTGCAGCGAAAGAGCTGACGATGGCAATCCCCATTTTACCATCGTACCCGAGTGGGCGGACAATAGGTTCTATAGCATTTCCAATGCTCCCAAGCCAAGATTGCTCTAAGCGCTCTCCTTGATCGAGAGCTTCACGTTCTTTCAGAGTACCTGGACCGATAAATCCGAGTGACCACAAAATGAGAGATATGATCAGAATAACCGACCCCGCTGCACGAAGAAAGACGGCGGCCTGACGGTATGATTGGCCCAATACGGCTTTAAGAGAAGGAAGTCTGTACGCCGGCCATTCTTCTGCCGCTTCATTTTTTACCTGGGGGTTAGGCATCGCCTTGTGAATGATAAAGGCAAGAATTAAAGCGGACAAAGCTCCGATTAAATAAAGTGCATATAGAAATAGACCTTGAAGATTGAACAAGCCGAAGATGAGCTCATCGGGGACTGCAAAAGCGATTAAGAACGCGTAAACAGGAAGCCTTGCCGAGCAAGTCATCATAGGTGTGACCAGGATAGTTAAAAGTCGAGCACGTTTGTCAGAAATGGTTCTCGCGGCCATAATAGCTGGTACGGCACAAGCAAGTCCGCCCACAAGAGAAACAGAGGATCTTCCAGTAAGCCCCAAGCGTCGGAAAAATCTATCTGAGAGATATCCGAGCCTAGCCATATATCCGGAGTGTTCTAAAAAGGCAGTAAAGGCAAATAAGATGGCAATTTGTGGAACAAAAATAAAAATTCCGGCCAATCCAGAAAGAAGTCCGTCCAAAAGTAAACTCGTGTACCAAGCCGCAGGCAGTGTCTCAGAAATGATTGAGATCATCGAAGTAAATGCTCCATCGATTAAATCCATAGGATATGTTGCCCAACTATAAATAGCCTGGAACATCCCGAAAAAAAGCATAGCTGCGATGAGGTTTCCACAAATTGGGTGGGTTAGCACGGAGTCGATTTTCTGTCGGCGCTTTAGAGCATCACGCTGTTTTATTTCGCTTTCTTTCACGGGCTTCCCTGCTTGACTCAGGAGGTCTCTCACAATAGACATCCGTTGCCCAGCTTCTTCGAGTTGTAATCCTGCAGGAGAAACTGTGGATTGGCTCCTCGCTTTTTCCCAAGCGAGTTTTTCCTCTTTCGTAAGCCAAACCGGAGCGTGATTCATCCGAGCTAAGTGGCATAGATACCCCAACGTGCCGTAAGGCATCTCAGCATTCAGAATTTTCAAAGATTCTTCGATACTTTCTGGAACTTTTCGGAGGATGCTACAAACGGAGGGTTGATGTAGCAAAGGAGAAAGCATATTTACCCAATCAACTGAGTCGTCTTTAAGCGCTTGGATTTCACGAACAGGAATTCCAAGGTTTTTTTCTAAAATTTCACAAAGTTGAAGATCTTCGGTTTCGTAATTCAGTCTATTGAGTAGAAGAATACAAGGGGTTTCAAGCTCTATAATTTGAAGTGCAAGAAATAGTTGGCCTTGAAGGGTAGATTTATCAGCGATAAGCAGAATCACATCGGGGTTCCATTTTCCGCCTGGGTTAATAAGAGTGTCCTCGGTAACTCTACCATCATCTGTTTGGGCATGAAGATTATAAATGCCGGGAAGATCGACTAACTCCCAATTCTCAGATCCAGAAATAATGCCAGAAGCAGAACATGCCTCGACAGTAATGCCAGCTAAATTACCCACAGCAGAACGCGCACCAGTGATTTTATTGAAAAGCGTAGATTTCCCTGTATTGGGATTTCCAACAAGGGCGATGGTGATTTTATCAGGCTTTTTCACATTTGCAAAATGGAACTATTTACCAGTTCTGACAATACCCTGTAAAGGGTAATTATATAAATTTTCATCTTGGGAAGAGCCACGATTTGGGGTCTTGAGGCGACCTCTCGCTCCCTGCGACTTTCCACACTTCGAAATGTACAGAAATGCCTTTTGGTCCAGACCAAACCACCCCAAGTACAGCCGCCCGATCAATAACATCTCCTTTCTTAACTTTGAGCCCCTCAAGGTTGCTGTAAACAGTTCTATACCCACCATGCGTGACAATCACTGTTTCTCCAGCTCCAGGGAAATTGAAGACACTGCTGACAGTACCACCAAAGATTGAAAATACTTTAGCACCTTTTTCAGTAGTAATATCGATACCGTTACTTTCAACTATAATCCCTGCTATTGTTGGGTGTTTATGTCTCCCGAAATTTTTTGTAACCACTCCCCGAGCGACTGGCCAAGGAAGATTGAGTTTATTTTTCTCGAATCGCTCAGAGATGATTTTACCCTCAGGGGTTAGAGCGTATTCTCCAGCAGCTGAAGCTCTTTCTGCGGCTAACTCCGCTTCTATAATGCGCTTGATTTCGTTGCTTAACCTCTTGTGTTCTTGTTCTTGGACTTTGAGTATTTTACTGAGTCTTTTCTCTTCTCGTTTAATCTCACTTAACAGTTCAGAACGCGTAGTTCTATCGTTATTTAGAGCATCGCGCTCGTTTTCTTGGTCTTGTATGGCGTCCAAGATAGACACCTTCTCGTGGGTGAGAGATTCGCGAGAATTCGCGAGATTTTGCTGGGCGTTTAAGATATCCTCAGCTTGAGCTTTTCGAATTTCTGCATATGACTGAAGCATTTTATACCTAAGAGCTGCTTGGCTGAAGTCTTCTGCAGCAAAGACAAACATGAGTGGGTTTCTTGCGAGCTTCATCCTATAAGCCTGCTGAATCATGAGGGCATATTCATTTTTTAAAGCAGAAATATGCCCTTCTAAAGCACGGATTTCAGAGTCCATTCCTATGACGGAGCGCTCTAAATGCCTTATTGATGTCTGATGATGTCTGATTAGTTTTTCCCGGAGCTCTATCTGCTTATCTATGAGGGCGACCTTCGAACTCGCTTCGTTCCTGTTGGTTTTTGCCTCACCAATTAACCTCGAAGTTGTTAGGAGTTGGTCTTCAATTTTTTCACGTTCCGCGGTGAGAGAAGCTTTCTTGTTTGTTTGTGATAAAACAGGTTGAAAAGCGCCCAACACGAGAACTGCTAAAAAAAATAGCAGCCCACTTATATTTGCCCTAGTTCTATAGAGATTTACGGCGTTCATAATTAGCGGGTGGGTCAAAAGGCATGGTGTATTCCTTGTTTACTCGGCTTCGTTTTACTGTTAAAGTACAATCAAGATCTACTCCATCTCCAGCCGCAGTTATTTTTGTTTTTGACGGCATATATCCTTGTCTATGTCCCTCATTTCCAAATCTTTTAACCGTCACATAAAGACCGCTTTCCACATGTCTGAAAACGTCCTTAATGGGTGTAAATCCTATGCCATCAAACCAGTAGCTTTTAACAATTAATTCAGAAACCTCTGCCTTGTTGATTAATCTCTCAGCTTTTCTATCAGAAACACCCTCGATTAATTTCTTCACCCTTCTTGGAATTTTTTCAATTAGCTTATAATTTAACCCATCAACCTCAGATGCATATTTGTCATTAAAATGATCTAGCTCGAGTGAAGCTCCGCTAAAAAGATCTTGAAAAGAGATAAAGTCAAACGGGATCCCTAGCAGGTTTTCTAACTGAAGATAGTCGCCTTCAAAAACAAACTTGTTTAAAGGGACTTTGCTAATCACTTTTACGGAATCTGTAAGTAGCATAACTCGAGCGATCTCTACACCAAGCGCCGGAGATAAACTGATCCAAATAGCACTGTCTCTCTTCATCCTCACACTTAGCGTAAAAGACTCGGACTCCCCGTTTACTTTAATGTCCGTGTCGATTTTCATCCCTATCCAGTCCCAAGCTAGTGAAGCGTTATCAACCTTCTTCAATATAGAAACGGGATCCATAGATCTTAAAGGTTTACCACTTGCAAGTCGTTTTTCATTGGAACAGCTAGTGAACGTACTAACAACAATAAAAAAAACAGATATAAAGATTATTATTTTCTGGAGCTTCATCATTCTTTTCTCAATTCCTTAGCTATATCCAAAAGTCGTTCCCCTTTTTCTACCTCGCCTAAAGAAACACGTATTTCCCCTTCTCTCTGGATAAAAACAGGGTTAGGTGATGAGACTAAAGTTGAGGCTTTTACAATCCAAATCAAAGCCTCTGAATCCTGACCTAAAAGGTGTAGAACAAGCGCCATCGTATCCATAAAATGGGGGTTGTCCGGTATTGAAGCATTTGCAAGTGTACTCCACTTCTTAGCGTCTAACATTCTTTTGTTATCTAAAGCTAAAAAATATGCGTGAGTATTCATGATGTAAGGCGACTCCACATTTTTCAAGCTCTGTTCAAAGGCGTTGTAAGAGTCATCGTGCAACTTAAGTTCACGGTAGCATATTCCGAGTTCACTATAGATGTCCGCTCCGATTTGGGAAGGGTCAATTAGTAAAACACGACCTTTGTTAAACTCTTTGACGGCGAATTCAAACTGCTCCATTTCGATGTACGCATCACCTGAATATAAATAAAGTAAAGGTTCTAATGGGAATATTAAGGCGGCGTTATTAGATGCGGAAATCACTTCTTCCCATTCCCTTAATTGAAACAAGACACCTAAATAATCGTAATGTGCATTTAGCGATCCAGGGCGTGTAGTGATTACTTTTTTTAGTGCATTTGCTGACTTTTCAAATTCACCCAATGCCATCCAATTTAGAGCGGCAAGATGTAAAATATTCGAATCGTTGGGGTAAGTGCCAAGTGCCGCCTGAAGCAGGAGTTTATACTTGGCCATAACTTCTGTATTTGGCTGAGCAAGATTAGAATATTTAGTTAGGATTTCAATCTTTTTTTCAACGGCTCCTGCGTCAGAATTAAACACCCTCAATAAAAGTTCAAAAGCTTCATCAGTTCTTCCAACTGCAGTGTATGACTTTGCCAATTCAAGACAAGTAACGGAATTGAAAGGATAATCTGCCATCAGGGTTTCAAAAATGGAAATAGCTGTGTTGTGGTCTTTAATGAATGCTGCTAACGCTCCCTTTTGGTATAAAAACTGTGGCTCATTGGGGAAATCTTCGATGGATCGTTTTAGGAAGGATTCGACATTTTCAAGGGTTTGATCAGAAGAGGCGATCAAGTCGAGGATGCCGAGCCTAACATCAACATTTTTAGCTACAGTATTTTCATAAAAATTGAGTAATTTATAAGCATATTGTGCCTGTCCCTCTTTTTGAAAAAAAGCAGAACACTCATTTAGGGCCTCTAAATCTCCAGGTCTTTCAACAGTCCAAACCTTAAAATCTTTGAGGGCCCCAGCAAAATCTTTTGTTGCAATTAAAGCTAGTCCCCTGTGGTATTTATACCAATCGTTTAACCCGTCATTTTCTATTGAGGCGTTATAATGCATCAGAGCAGATTCAAATCTTGCAAGACCATAATCAATTCTACCTAATTCATAGTGAAAAACAGAGTTCTCGGGCTGCTCCTCGGAGCATCTAGAAAAACTGGTATACGCAGCTTCCGGATCTCCTTTTAGAAGATGAGTTGTTGCATCGAAGTAATTTCTTTGAAGGCTTTCGGAATACTGTCCCTCAGAAAGAAGGACATCCTTACTTCCGGAACATCCTATCGAAAATAGAATTGTGATGATTAGATATGGGGAAATCCGACGCATAGAATTATCCGATCGAGGAAAAATCACCAACACTTACATCTTGAACAGTTCCATGAATAGACGCTTTGGCTCCTATCATAGCTCCTTTAAGATTGGCGTTTTTAATTTCAGTATCTCCTTGGACTAAAGAATCACTTATGATGGTGTCAGCCACCTTCGTGTCCCCGCCTAAACTCACGTGGGGACCTACTACAGATCGTTCTACTACAACTCCTGGGCCGATAAAACATGGTGGGATAATGATGCTGTCTATGATTTCAGCAGTAGAATCAATACCACTCTTGTTGTGAAGTCTCCCCTCTTCCTCAAGAATTGTAAGAACACGGCGATTTGTCTCAACCGTTACGGGCTTATTTCCACAATCCATCCATTCAGAAACCTCTCCCGTTTTAAAAATCATCCCGGATTTAGTCATATTCTTCAGCGCATCTGGAAGTTGGTACTCACCGGCTAACAAGACCTTGTTATCGATTAAGTACTGCAACTCTTTTCTAAGTCTAGCGCCGTCTTTAAATGAGTATATCCCGATCATAGCTAAGTCACCTACGAATTCTTTGGGTTTTTCAACGTAGTCAATAATGCCGCCTTGCTCATCCGTTATAACCACTCCGAAAGCAGATGGGTCATCGATCTTCTGAACAAAAAGGACTCCGTCGCTGTCGGGGTCAACTGTGAAATCGGCACGGAACAAGGTGTCGGCAAACGCAACTACGATAGGTCCGTCAAGGCAATCTTTAGCACAAAGAATAGCATGTGCCGTTCCCAAGGGTTCATCCTGATAACAGATGCTCCCTACGGCCCCCAAACGCTTAGCCACATCAAGTAAATCATTCTCGGTTTCCTCACCAAATCGGCCAGTCACGAAAGCTATTTTTTGAACGGGTTCAGGCAACAAGCGAACGATGTCTTCAACGAGCCGCTCAACGATGGGTAAGCCCGCAACAGGTAAAAGTGGTTTAGGGGTAGTGAGAGTGTGGGGACGTAAACGACTTCCACGACCTGCCATTGGGATAATAATATTCATTAACTTTTGATTAACTTATTTATGACTTTATTTAACTCCAGTACTGCCAAACCCGCCTTCACCTCTCGAGGTAGTTGATAAATCCAGTACTTCGTCCCAATCTATTTGAACGAATTTAGCGATGATAAGCTGAGCGATACGCTCACCATTTTCTATGGTAAAAGATTCTGAACCGTGGTTGATCAGTATGACACCTACATCACCCCTATAATCTGCGTCTATAGTCCCTGGAGAGTTTAAAACGGTGATCCCGTGTTTGTATGCTAGCCCAGAACGAGGTCTCACCTGAGCTTCATATCCAGTAGGTAAAGCTATTTTCAATCCAGTGGGGATAAGACTACGCTGGCCGGGTTCCAGGACAATGGGACTTTGTAATTCAGCACGTAAGTCAAGCCCAGCACTTTCGTTCGTGCTGTATTTAGGCAACTCGTGCGAACTTAAATTTACAACCTCGACTTTCATTTTCCCGGAAATTTAGCGTGACGCTTTTCAATAAAAGCAGTGGTGCCTTCGCGGAAATCATCAGTTCCGAAGCACTGACTGAACTCATTAACCTCAACCTCAAATCCATCAACACCATCAACATATCCGGCAAGAACACATTTAATAGCTGCGGACAATGCAGTAGGCGCATTTCTTTTTATTTTTTTAGCAAGACTTACAACCGTCTCCATCAGAATTTCTTGATCGACAACTTTGTTAATAAGCCCACACCCTGCGCCCTCTTCTGCACCAATCATTCCGGCTGAAAGAATCATTTCCATAGCCTTTCCTTTTCCAACCAATTGTGCAAGCCTTTGGGTCCCCCCATACCCAGGAATCACACCCAGGCTCACTTCGGGCAATCCTAGTTTTGCATTAAAAGATGCGATTCTAATGTGGGCAGCCATTGCTAACTCCAAACCTCCTCCAAGTGCAAAACCATTTACAGCCGCGATAACAGGTTTCGAAGCGGTTTCAATTTTGTTGAATAAACTTGTTTGGCCTAAAGAAGCTAAATGCTTAGCCTCCTGAGGAGAAAATTCTGCAAACTCCACGATATCAGCACCCGCTACAAACGCCTTTTCTCCAGAGCCAGTTAGAACAATGACCTTGACCTTGACATCCTTTTCTGCAGAATCAATTTCATTAGAAAGTTCAGCAATTACAGCGCTGTTTAGAGCATTCAGTTGCTTGGGACGGTTAATAGTAAGAGTGAGTATCCCCTCTTCGAGACTTTTAAGAATGAGTGTCTCGCGGTTAGTGTCGTTCATGATGCGAAATTAAGCTTTCCTGGTCGGCTTTCAAGAAGGTGTTTTGTATATGAATCAACGGGAGAATTAAAGACTTCGTCTGTTGAACCCTCTTCGATGATCCGCCCATCTTTCATTACAAGAACCCGATCACAAACAGCTCGAATAACATCTAAATCGTGAGATATAAATAAGTAGGCTAACGATCGATTTTTTTGTATTTCTGAGAGAAGTTCTAAGATCTGTGATTGTATCCGCAGGTCAAGTGCAGCTACACTTTCATCTAAAATTAAAAATATGGGCTTAACTGCGAGTGCCCTGGCTAAGACAATTCTTTGCCTCATTCCGCCACTGAAAGAACTCGGGAATTTTTCCAGATCTTCCTCTTGTAATCCCACTTCGAGTAACAGCGACTTCGCTTCTTGGAGTTGTTGGGAATTCGACAGTTTTTTGCCTTCGACAGTTTGTCTTATCGCTTCACAAATGGCTTTCCCTATTTTCATTCTGGGGTTTAAGGCGCTAAAGGGATCCTGAAAAACGGGTTGGGCTTCCCTTCTGAATTCCTTCATTGATTTTTCATCCTCAACATTCAGCACTTTGTTTTTCCAAACAACCTCTCCTTTGCTTGGCTTTTCCAATCCGAGCATTAACAGTCCCAAAGTTGATTTACCACAACCGCTTTCACCTACAATACCTACTCGTTCACCGGTATTAATTATAAAAGAAACGTCATCAACAGCTTTAAAACGTTTGGTAGGATTTCCCCAAAAGTTGCGAGAAGTGGTGAACTCTAGGCCAAGGTTTTTCACCTCGATGAGTGATTGATGACTACGGACTCCACCTTCACAAATCTTTTTAGGCCTTGAGTTAATGAGCTCTATTGTGTAGGGGTGTGATGGACTGTCGAGCACATCTAAACATAGCCCCTGCTCAACGATTTCCCCGAATCTCATAACAATAACGTGTTGTGCTATGGACCTGACAACTTCTAGATCGTGTGAGATAAACAGCACGCCCAAATTGCGTTCTTTTTGTAGTTTCTGAAGAAGATTTAGTATGGTAGCCTGTACCGTTACATCGAGTGCCGTGGTAGGCTCATCGGCAACTAAAACAGAGGGTTCACAAGCCAAAGCCATGGCGATCATAACCCTTTGTTTTTGGCCTCCGCTTAACTCGTGGGGATATTTATTTAAAGTTTCTCTAGGCGATGGCAATTCAACTTCCGTAAAAAGCTCGATTACCTTTTGAGTCGCTTCCCGGGCATTCAACCCCAAATGTACCCGCAGAGATTCTCCCACTTGACTTCCCACGCGCATAGAGGGGTTTAGTGAAGACATCGGGTCTTGGAAAACCATGCTTATCTCCGTGCCTACAGGGGAGCCGTTTTTTATATAATCCAAACGATTTACCCCTGTTATTTCCCCAGAAATTATCCTACCTGAAGGTGGTAATAATCCCATAACTGCCATAGAAGTTACAGTTTTACCCGATCCGGATTCACCCACAATTGCAGTTGTCTGCCCGGGATAGACACTAAAACACACATCCTTAACAACAACCTTGTCGAAGGCAACGGTTAGATTTTTAACTTGAAGGATGGGGTTCAAAATTACAGAGTTCCTCTACTCTCTTGCTCCTTTTCGATTGCTTCAAAAAGAGCTTGGAAGTTTCCTTTTCCGAATGAAGTAGCCCCACATCTTTGGATGACTTCAAAAAACATTGTGGGTCTATCTAAAACGGGTTTTGTAAAGATTTGTAGTAGGTAGCCCTCTTCATCTCTATCGATTAAAACGCCTAGTTTTTTTAAAGATTCAAGGTCTTCGTCGATTTCGCCCACTCGCTCTTGGACAGTATCATAATATGTCTCAGGAACATAAAGGAAATCTACCCCTCGGGCTTTTAAAGCCGTTACGGTTTTTATGATGTCATTAGTAGCCACGGCAATGTGTTGGCATCCCGAACCCTCATAGTAGTCAATATACTCCTCAATTTGAGATTTCTTTCGCCCCTTCGCCGGTTCGTTAATAGGGAACTTAATCCGACCATTTCCATTGCTCATCACCTTAGACATTAAGGCGGTGTATTCTGTAGAAATATCCTTGTCGTCGAAAGAAATAATTTGAGCAAACCCCATTATTTTGTTATAAAAATCAACCCATTTGTTCATTTGTCCCCAGTCGACATTTCCCACCATGTGATCGATGAAAAGCAGACCCGTTTCACTTGGAGCATACTCAGGGTTCCATGCGCGATATCCGGGCATAAAGACTCCTTTGTAATTATGTCGCTCTACAAAAACGTGTAAAGTTTCTCCGTAAGTGTGAATAGCGCTTAAAACAACTTCACCATTGTCGTCAGATAAAACTTTAGGTTCAAATGCACTTTTTGCTCCTCTTTTCGTGGTCTCATCATAGCTTTTACGAGCATCTTCAACCCAAAGTGAAATACACTTCACTCCATCACCATGGTCGTTGAGATGGTTGTTTAACACGCCACCTGATTTTAGTGGGGTAGATAGAACAAGAATGATTTTACCTTGCTTTAAAACATAAGAAACAGAGTCCTTACTTCCGGTCTCAAGACCTTTGTAGGCTAGCGGCTGAAATCCCCATGCAGTCATATAGTAAAACGCACTTTGCTTGGCATTTCCGACAATAATTTCTACGTGATCAGTTCCTAAAATTGGCAGAAAATCTTCAGCGTCAGAAATAATTTTGTCTAAGGTGGGAATCTTATTCTGTAACATAATGTTTTTATTTAACCCAAGATTTATAGTACTCAGGATATTCAAGGTCTAGTGCTTGTTGAGTGAGGTGTAGTGGTTTGAAAGTGTCCACCATAACAGCTGTCTCAGGAGAATCTTTTTCCCCGATGCTGGCTTCTCTGGTTCCAGGATGCGGTCCATGTGGAATGCCAGCTGGGTGAAGGGTTAGTTGTCCGGGTTGTACACCCACACGACTCATAAAATCACCATTAACATAGTAAAGCAACTCATCCGAATCTATGTTGCTGTGAAAATAAGGAGCTGGAATTGATTTGGGGTGATAATCATATAGGCGAGGGACAAAGCTGCAAATTACAAAGCATGCAGATTCAAAAGTTTGGTGTACAGGTGGCGGTTGATGGACCCGTCCGGTAATAGGTTCAAAATCCTTGATGTTAAATGCATAGGGGAATAGATATCCATCCCAACCCACAACATCGAAAGGATGGCTTGCATAGACATAGTCGTGAATCATTCCATTTTTGCGAATTTTCACCAAGTAGTCACCAAGTTCGTTGTTGACAACGAGCTTGCTTGGAGTCCTGAAATCACGTTCACAAAAAGGACTGTGCTCTAAAAGCTGTCCGAAGTTGTTTCTATAGCGTTTGGGAGTAAAAACAGGTGCAGCAGAAGCCACGATTAGGAGTCTGTTTTCAACCGACTCAAACTTAAATCGGTAGATAATCCCTTTGGGAATTACCAAGTAGTCACCCTCACTAAAATCCATATTGCCAAAAGTGGTTTCTAGAACTCCATGGCCATGATGAACAAAGATGGTTTCATTTTGATCCGAATTTTTATAGAAGACTTCTTCTTCAACTTTAGGTGGCGAAGCGAGTTCAATATCAACATCAACATTAAACATAATAGGCACCCTTGAATCGAGATAATCTTTCCCGGGCTTCACATTAAATCCTTCTAATTTTCTAGATTTCAAATTACATTCGACGGCAATCTTAGGCTTCACATCAATACTGCCCAGGATTTCTTTTACCATGGTTGGGCTGTTGTAATGATATAAAATGGATGTAACGCCAGTAAAGCCCGCTGTGCCGAATACCTGCTCGCTGTAAAGCGCTCCGTCTTCTCTTCGAAACTGAGTATGTCTCTTGTGAGGAATTTCCCCTAATTTCTGGTAAAAAGGCATTTTTTCTCTTAATTAGATATTTCGCTAAGTTACTTATTCCAAATTGGTTTTATCTGACTTTATCATTTTCGCATACCATGGAAGATTACCCTCCTTTGTGAGTGACCATTTAAGACTGAGCTTTTGCCCTGTTCTTAAAGACCCATTTTTCGACAAGTTGTTTTTCCTCGCTAAAGCAGATGTTTTAATTCCATATATCTGAGAAATTTCCCAAAGGGTTTGGCCAGAACGAACGACATACCAAGAGTAGGCTGCATAATTCTTCTTGGGCTGTAAATAAACCCTCTCGCCTTCAGAAAAGAGATAATCCTTAGAAACCTCATTGTATCTGGTGAATTGCCAAGCCATCATTTCTAAATCTTGACTTAGGCTTTTAGGAGAGTCCCCTTTTCGAGCAACAATATATTGAACTCCGTGGTCAGTAGTTCTTATATCGCGTCTTTGACGTTGAATTCCAATATACGCAGATGGACTGTTATTTGTTGTTTCGGGATTCTCCGCGACATCGTCTTCCTCCTCAGAGTCAAAACGATGCAAATCATGACGTTCTATTAGTATGATTAGTAAATTTGAATACTCAGGGTTGGTGGCATACCCGCACTTTTTCAACCCCTTAGCCCATCCTTTATAATCTTTTAAGTCCAATTCAAACAGCTCGGCATACCTTTTCCTCAACAGAAACTTACTGTGATCCTCATAACTGTCACGGGGATGATCGTAAACTCTGAAACACTCTCCCTTTTCATCATCATCATGGTACGTTCGACCCCCTTCCCAATCGGCGTGACATTTAATTCCAAAATGATTGTTGGATTTTTTTGCGAGTTCACTTACGCCGTTTCCACTCTCTAATATTCCTTGTGCAAGGGTAATACTAGCTGGTATTTTGTAAAGATTCATCTGCCTCACGGCCTCACTTTTCCAGGTTGAAATATATTCTTCTGCAGAAGCAAGGTTTTCTGCTTGAGCGCTTAGTAATGTTAGAAAGCTACAAGTAAAAAGAAACAAACGGACAAAAGAGGTTTTCATGAGGTATAATCTTAACGTACTGCAAGTTAAAAGTCCAGAGTTTTCACTGAGCCTTTTTTCATTAAACACTCAACGACAAAATGTGGAAAACAGTATAAAATATTTTGTTACCCAGATGTATTACCCAGGTGTAACGTCGTACTGTTTTACAACTGTGCCTGTTGAGTCGAAAAACGTCCACTGTCCTGTCTCAACTCCATTGCTGTAAAAGCCTATAATATTAGGGTTTCCGTTAGGGTACCAAGTCTGATAACCCCCATCACTCACCCCGTTTGAATACTCACCTTGTGACCAATGCGTTCCGTTTTTATAATAAGAGCGCCACGTTCCAATTCTAACCTCCTCCTCACCCACAATCTTCACCCTTCCTTTTGTGTTTACTTTAAAGTTCTCGAAGTAAGTCATTATTTCTACGACATCGCCATCAAGATAAATCCTCTCCTCCTTCACTGTCCCATCACCCCAATTTGAAATTACCTCAACTCGATTTGGTTTTTCCTCGATCTTCTCATTCGAGATTACCCCACAATGTGAAATCACCACTGCAATTACCCCAAATAGAAATACCCTTTTCATTTGTTTCTTTGGATCGTAAAATCGAGCATGTCAATGAGGGCCTTTTTAGCATCTCCCTCTTTGAAATCATTTAAGATTTCCACCGCCTCATTTCGCAGCATCATCATCTTTTCTCTCGCGTATTTTAATCCAGGGCCGTTTAAAATCGCATCCATCACCTCTCTCACCGCCTCGGGATCTTTAGGAGCTCTTTTTACAAGTTTAATCAGACGTCTTCGAGCGTTACCATCGGCAACTTGGAGCGTGTGAATCAAAGGTAGAGTTAGTTTTTTCTCGCGTATATCTTGCCCAGTGGGTTTCCCCGTCCTCTTTCCATCACCCAAATCCAGCAAATCATCTTTTATCTGAAAGGCCAAACCAGTTTTCTCCCCAAATTTCCACATCACATCAACCTGATCAGCATCTCCCCCTGCTGACGCCGCCCCACATGCACAACAAGCAGCAATTAAGGATGCGGTTTTACGTCTAATAATCTCAAAATAAACCTCCTCAGTAATATCTAACCTCCTGGCTTTTTCAATCTGAAGAAGCTCCCCCTCACTCATTTCCTTCACAGCCCTAGATGTTAGTTTCAGGAGATCAAACGCTTCAGCATCTACAGCTGTGAGCAGCCCTCTAGAAAGCAAATAATCTCCCACTAAAACAGCCACTTTTTTTTTCCACAAAGCTTGTATCGAAAAGAAGCCCCTCCTTCTATCGCTCTCATCCACAACATCATCGTGAACTAAAGTAGCTGTATGTAGAAGTTCGATTAGCGAAGCTGCAGTGTGTGTTTTCTCCACAACCCCTCCGTGAAGTTTTGCAGTTAAAAACACAAATAGCGGCCTCATTTGTTTCCCCTTGCGCTTCACGATGTAGCGCATAATGGTATCTAACAATGGAACGTCAGATCTCAGTACTTCTCTAAAATGCCCGGAAAAAACCTGCATATCTTTTCCTACTGGGGCTTGAATTTCTTTTATGCTCGGCATAGAGGACAAAGGTACGGCTTATCTTTGGGCTATGATTCGATCTATGACAGGTTACGGAAAGGCTGAGGGAGTTGTCACTAACCGCAAGTATTCAGTAGAGATACGCTCACTAAACAGCAAGCAATTTGACTTAAATGCTAGGATTCCTGCGGTTTTCAGAGAGAAGGAAATGGAACTTAGAAAGCTTTTGAGATCGAGGGTAATTAGAGGGAAATGCGATTTTTTCCTTAGTTATGAAACCGATCCTTCGGAGTCCAAGCATGAAATAAATACGGAGCTTGTTAAATCGTATATTTCGCAGCTTGAAAAGATTGCTGTAGAATCAGGTCAAAAGGCGGATAATCTTCTCGCGATAGCGATTAAAATGCCCGACGCACTTCAGCACCCAAGGGAAGAGTTAGATGAGGATGTTTGGTCTAAAGTAGAGGGAATAGTAGGAGACGCACTCGATGCATTTGACAATTTTAGAGAAGTAGAAGGAGCGTCAATAGAAAAAGATTTTAAGGCGGGTATATTGATTATCAGTGAAGAATCCAAGAATCTCGACCCACTTTTAGATGCTCGATTAAAACGAATACGAACACGGATTAAGGCAAATCTGGAAGAAGTAATTGACAGATCTAAAATTGATGAGAATAGATTTGAGCAGGAGGTGCTGTTTTATATTGAGAAAACGGATGTTGCTGAAGAGAGGTCAAGACTTGCTGCTCACTGTAAGCATTTTGAGGATGTCTTGAAGAATGGAGTGGGACAAGGAAAGAAGTTTGGGTTTATTGCTCAAGAAATAGGAAGGGAAATCAACACCTTAGGCTCAAAGGCAAATGATGCGGATATTCAAAGACTTGTGGTGAGAATGAAGGACGAGCTTGAGAAAATTAAAGAACAAGTTTTAAACGTACTTTAAAGATGCCTACTGGATTAGCCCCTAAAGGAAATGGCAAAGCAATTATTTTCTCCGCACCTTCAGGAGCGGGTAAAACCACTATGGTCAAGGGGTTAATGGCTGCTTCAACGCTGCCACTTGGATTTAGTATTAGCGCTACCACGAGACCACCACGAGGAGAGGAGAAAGATGGAGAGGCTTATTATTATTTAACTCAGAAGGAATTTGATTCTAGAGTTAAAAATGGTGATTTTATTGAATGGGAAGAGGTTTATCCTGGGGTTTGCTATGGAACCCTCAGATCTGAGGTAGAAAGAATGTGGTCTGAGGGAATTAATCCAGTTTTTGATGTGGATGTTGTGGGCGGACTTGCCTTGAAAAAAGTATTTGGCACGTCAGCAATTTCTGTTTTTGTAATGCCTCCATCTATGGAAACACTTGAACTTAGACTAAGAGGTAGAGGGACAGAATCAGAGAAAAATATAATGAGTAGGTTAGCCAAGGCAGACAATGAAATGCAGTTGGCAGACTCTTTTGACGTAAAACTTGTAAATAATGATTTACAGAAGGCAATTTTAACAATTATAAATACAGTAGTTGAATTTCTAAAGCCATGACGGGAAGAACCAACAAGGGTAAGGTGGGTCTCTACTTCGGGTCCTTCAATCCCATTCACTTAGGACACCTTGTTATTGCCAATCACATGGTAAGTAGGGGGGAGCTAGACCAAGTTTGGATAGTTGTCACCCCAACGAGTCCTTTCAAACTGTCAGACGAGATGATTCCGGAGGAACATAGACTTCAGATGGTGAAACTTGCGATTGCGGACAATCCATTTATTTTTTCTTCTGATATCGAGTTTAAGCTAGAACGACCTAGCTATACTGCGGATACTTTGAAGCATCTGAGGGATAAATTTCCAGAAGTAAATTTTTCGGTAATTTTAGGTGAGGACAACTATGAAAACCTTCACAGATGGAAGAATTACAAGTCAATTCATGAAAACCACAGATTGCTTGTTTATCCAAGAAGGTTGTCTAAGATGAGCAGTTTGGTTCCTGAAAAGGCATTAAATAATGATAAACCTGTGAGGCTAGACTCCACGAAAGCCGTTATATTCACTGAAGCTCCTATGATTGCGATTTCCTCAACCTATATAAGAGAAGCTATTTTAGAAAAGCAGGATGTACAATACTTACTGCCCGATACGGTTATTTCATATATTGGAAACAACCATCTTTACGAGATAGAATAGCTTTGCTATATGTCCGTATTGAAAGCATTCATAGATCTTTCAAGTCCTATAGCGCAGAAACTTTCAACCGCTTTTTGAGAACGAACGCTAATTTCTTGTAAGAGGAGCACCTCCTCTTTTGTCCACTCTCCAA
>JACKQG010003412.1_pt1 | contig 19555 bp, 25 predicted proteins | sample 8237621 | NCBI WGS metagenome assembly JACKQG01 (sample SAMN15677084, study PRJNA649215) | marine metagenome | biome: marine; feature: Black Sea; material: saline water; isolation source: suspended particulate matter (SPM) from the Black Sea western gyre | collected 2013-06-09/2013-06-10 | depth... | reverse complement strand
ATCGCTAACTTATTTATAGATCCTACCTAAAGCTATTATTTTTTCTAAAATTATTTACTTGATATTTTAAATAAAAATGGTATATTATGAATAAATTATTACGTTTTAAATTTGTATACTTCTTCAATCTTATAAAAATGTTGCTCAAAAATTTTCCAATACTGGAAAAGATCTCGCCATTTTATTAGGTGACAAAAATTATGTTATATTCTAAATTTTAATTACAAATATAGGATATACTGATAACTACAACGACGGGTAATAGTACATGCAAACATTAACTAAATTTTCTGCCGGTCTCAAAAACATCCCAGCTAATGTCACATGGTATCTTGCCGATATTGCCGAAGCAAAAGGCAAGCAGGATTTGTATAAAAATCAGTCCCCCAAAAAACTGAAAGCGCTGCGTGAACATGCCCTTATAGAGAGTGCCGTATCATCAAACCGTATTGAGGGAGTTGAAATCGATAGAAAGCGTGTCGGAACTGTTATATTTGGAAAGCCCTTACTCAAAGACCGAAATGAGGAGGAAATTCAAGGATATCGCGATGCACATCAATGGATTCACAGTGAACATAAAACAATACAATTCAATGAAACGACAATAAAAAAGTTGCACAAAATGTCTCGTGGTGAAATTTGGGATTCGGGCCTGTACAAAGAAAAAGATGGTGATATCATTGAACGTTTGCCAAATTGGGAAACGCGGGTAAGATTTAAAACGGTAAGCGCGCAGAATACAAATCACGCTATGAAAGAACTCGTATCTTTGTATGATGAATTAACGAAAAATAAAGTCTTACATCCGCTGCTAACAATAGCAGCAAACAATCTTGATTTTCTTTGTATTCATCCATTTCGAGATGGTAATGGTCGAGTTTCACGACTTTTACTTTTGCTGCAACTCTACCATGCCGGATTTGAGGTTGGTCGATATGTCAGTCTTGAGCGCCCTATTGAAGAACATAAAGAACGATATTGCGAAACGCTTGAAATATCATCGCAAAATTGGCATGAAGGGAAACACGATCCCTGGTTATATATAAATTTCTTGCTTTATATTCTTAAAAAGGCATATAGCGAATTTATTGCACGAGTGGAAGCGAATGATACTCCAAAAGGAGCAAAGACAGAGATTGTCGTTGAGCAAATACGGAAAATGAATGATGAATTTACTTTATCACAACTTCATTCAAAATGTCCTGATGTGAGCCGGGATATGGTACGTAAGGTACTGAAAGATTTGCAAAAATTTGAGAAAGTAGTTTCTAAAGGGCGAGGTGTAGGGGCACGATGGCAAAGAAAGGGTAATACCCTTTAATAGAGGTAATAATAAGGGTAATATGTGGGAATGAGATTGCTGGTTTTTTGCTACGATGGTTTTGTTTGCGATTTAGACAATTACTTAAATTATAAAGAAGGAAAAAGCCATGAAAAAGAAAATTATATTTGTGTTACTTCTGACAATCTTGCTAACCACTATGGCCTGTAATCTTAAAAACGGTGGCGTAGGGAGCACTACATTTGCAGGACACTGGAAGTTAGCCGACTCCAACTGTAATGCCAAACATGATGAAGGCTCCGCAGCTCATTGTAAATGGATACATGATATTTACACATTCGAGCTATCACCCTTAAAAGTTATCTCTATGGATAACGACAGCTATTCCTATTCTTGTCCTGACAACAATTGCATAATAAATACCCAACAAAGATATACAGGATTTTTTATCAGGACAAGGGGAATTTCGAGCAAGGACCACCTGACATACTATTTTTAGAAACTACACTAAAGTTGAGTGGCTTTCCAAATGTACTAAACGTAATCACAGAGCCCAATGTATCAGTATGTGGACATCCGTTGGAGGAACCATGGCATCCAGTTGGGCTTACAGGTCTCACAGCATTTCTGTTTTTCCCAAAAGTCCCGGACATGGTACACGAAATTGACTTGGAGTTACCATACAGAGATGCAGGCAAGAAGCAAGTTTTCTCAGTAACTTTTAAAAGATTCTGGGAAATATAAAATTTGAAAGTTTATGGGGTGGGATAAAATATGTTACTCATTTTATTTCCCTAAATCTCTATTTTTCAATAGTGATGTAAGTTGAAATGTCCAAGTTATTTAATCCCACCCCCTTAACATCCTGCAATAGAAGTTATTTGTTTTGCTTTCTTTTTCCCACATCCGCCCCATAGCGGTTGTTATATTGGAAACCAAATAAACCATTTCAGTTTCCCATGAAACTTTCTACTTTTAAACTCGTTTAATCAAAAAAAAACAAAATAGCTATCCACTGTGCACTTCCATTATACTTTTTAATTTACCTAAACGGAAACTCATAATACCATTTCAGTTTCTTTAATTTCGGAGAGAAAATGTTTTTACAAAGAGATGTACAAAACCAAATATTAGAAACTGCTCAACCTATGTTCCACCAGTTTGGTTTTAATAAGGTATCTATCGATCAAATAACCAATAAAATTGGTATCAGTAAAAAAACTTTATACAAGCATTACGAAAGCAAGGAAGCGCTTGTTTTACGAATTATTGAAAAGAATATTCGTGATGCTGCGCAACAAATGAATAGGCTCCATTCTTCCTCAAAAATCAATTATGTTGAGAAAATGGAAAGACTGATGTCCATTTCAATGGATTTTCATTTGAAGTTCAGCGAAGTATTCATGCAGGATATTATCAAATACATGCCTGACATTTTGAGTAAATTCGAAGAATCAAGCAGAGTTTTGATCAGGGATAATTTTGCTATTCTATTGAAACAAGGTATTGAAGCGAAAGTTTTCAGGAAAGATATTGACACAAACATTTTTGTTGATATCTATTTTTATACTATTCAAAAAATACAAGACCCAAAAACACTGTCCAATGTTTCTTACTCACTCAAAGATTTACATAAGCAGGTTATTAATATTTTGTTCCAAGGGATTTTGACAGAAGAAGCGAGAAATGATAGGTAATTGGGTAATTAGTTTATTGGGTAATTGGGAATTCTAAATACTGATAATTTTTACATAATTATTCAGGTGCAGCTTTTTTTCTCCCACTGAAACGAACTCCCACAGAAATGAAATTAAAAATGTTTTTTTCCGTGAGAGTTCTCCTTCGTAGAATCAATGCGACAGAAAAGACGTCGCATCTTCGATCTATAATAGAAATCTGCCGCAAGAAAATTCTACTTCTGTGGGAGATACTAATTTCTCAAAGACTTTGTGTTTAGTTTCTGAATAGTTACATTTTTTCTTTTAATAATTACTGCAAAAAACACAGCACATAGGTTGCACCTACTGAAACGCATTAGGTCTACCGACTCTTCCGGAACAGCATTTCTGCGGAAAATTTCCGCAACTCCGCATTTTGTCATTTTAAAAATCATAAAAAACAAGTCAGTTGAACTGCTCATATTCCTTTATTTTTTAATGTGTTAAACTATTTCTAAACATTAGCATATTTTTTTGGTACAGACCTTGCCTTTATAACAGCAACATTAAATTTCTTACTTTCGTTTTAAAAATCTCATCGTCAAAATTTGGAGGCAAATTATGGTAAAATTAAAAATCCTTTTGATTGTTTTATCGTTAATTTCATTAAACACTTCGTGTCTGTTTGTCGATACTATTACTTCTCCTGAATTCGATAACAGGATACATGGCTCTGTTGTCCTGATTACTGAAGAACGCCCATTGCCATATTTTAATTCAGTTCAAATAAATACATCAGGAAAAGTGTTTATTAACAGATTCAGGCAGAATTCATAATGCAAATGGAGCGTTATAATATTTTTGGTAAATAACTGCTTTGTAACATTGAAAATTTTACTTCAAAATAATGAAAATTAACATGAGTTTTCGCATAGCGCAAAGAGATTTTATCGCCATGCGCTCTGCGCCTTGCATTACTCATTTCAAAACAGCAAGCTAATTGATAATTAAATTTTAACCTTAAAAACCATTAATCGAAAGGAACACATCATGAAAAAATTAGTCGTAGTTTTATCTGTTATCTTTACTTTGTTTGTTACATTTAGTCTTCAGGCACAAATTAAAGTTGGAGTTGGTGGTGGGCTAAACTTCTCCAGTGTAAATATCGATTATGAAGAAGTAGAACCAACAACTCAAACAAATTTTGTTTTCGGCGGTTTGTTAGAATTACCTGTTTACAAAAATGTTTCACTCCAGTTGTATCCAACGTACATCCGAAAAGGCGCTGATTTTAAACTGCAAGGGAATCCTTTAGACTGGATTTTTGAATTAAATTATGTTGAGTTGCCATTGTTATTAAAAGTGAACTTTGGCAGCAATTATCCGTATTTGTGTGCAGGCCCAGCAGTCGGTTATTTATTAGATGCTGAATTAAGAACTGAAGTGGATGGCATAAAATTCACTGGTGACCTGAAAGACTTAACAGAGGAATTTGATTACGGAGTTAGTTTTGGCGCGGGTTTTGAAAAGTCTTTAGGTTTTGGTAACTTCTTTTTTGAAGCGCGTTATACCCTGGGCTTAAACAATAATCAAAAAGGTGGTACTTTTAAATTAACCGGCGGTTCTATAAGCGAATCAATGGAATGGGAAAAGGAACGGGATGATTATAAAAATAATGGGCTGCAGGTTTTAGCAGGAATTAAAATTCCATTAAGATTTTAATTTTTGAAAAGTCTTACTGCCAGAGAAATAGAATCTCATGGAATAAACCTTCATTTATTATTCCGTGGGATTCGCTTCTGTTCGACAAATAAACTCAAAAACAAATGAGGTTCTCTAAAATGAAAAGTAGTTGGAAAATATTATTTTCTATTTTATTAATTTTTTCTATCCTTATTATTTCTAACTCTTGTGAAAAAGATCCGGTCAAACCGGAAGAAGATACAGGCCCGGGGATTCCCGAAAAATTTGACGACGGCTGGGAGATTTCAACTCCCACAATTCAAGGGATGGACATCGAAAAAATCAGGGCATTATCAACAAAAATTCACAATGGTGATTACAATAAAGTTGATGGCTTTTTGATTGTTCGCAATGATAAATTAATATGGGAAGAATATTTCAATGGTTATCGAGTCGATCGATTGCACAGGTGTTACTCAGTTACGAAAAGCGTAAATTCCGCTCTTATTGGTATTGCTATTGAAAATGGTGTGTTGGAAAATGTGGATCAAACAATTAAAAATTTCTTCCCCGAGTACGCGGATATTATCAATCAAAGCGAACGCAAGAAAAAGCTGAATTTGTTTCACCTGTTAACAATGACCGATGGCTTGGAGTGGGATGAATTAAGTTACCCGTACAGTGATTCCAGAAACAGCTATAGTCAATGGACTGGTCATGATGACCGTATCAGATATGTTTTTGAGAGATCAGCTCGTTCAGAACCTGGAACACACTTTGCCTATAATTCAGGGATATCGGTGATATTGGGAGAAATATTACACAGGGCAACCGAATATGATGTCATAACATTTGCACAGAAAAATCTATTTGCCCCACTTGGTATCACTGATTTTAATTGGAGTACAATTTATTCAAAATATTTTGATTGTTCCTGTGAATAATTTAATTGTCGTCCTGACCGGTAATAATGCCGATGATGGGATAGAATTTTGGGATATTATGTTCAATCATATTTTACCGGCAGTGGTAAATTGATAATAATATTTGTCTATACACAAATAAATTCATTCAAACAAAATATCATAAAAATAAACAGTAAAAATATTTTTTTTAAAATAATTAAAAAAACATTTGCTTTTTAAAAAGTTATGTTGTATATTCTACAGTTAAATAATTGTACACTGTTTTTCTGCTTTACTGTTTTTGGTGATAATGCTTTACAAAGAAGACTCGCAAAATAAAATTAAGTCGTATTGAATGGTATTTATTACTATTTGAAACGATTTTTTTTTGTCTGGAACAGGTTAGAAACAGGGTTGTACGCAACACATTTTTATTAAAAAAAGGGATTATTCCATGGAAAAAGGTACTGTCAAATGGTTCAACGGCTCTAAAGGTTTTGGTTTCATCAGCAGAGAAGAAGGCGACGATGTATTCGTACATTATAAAGCTATTGCTGGTGAAGGTTTCAAATCGCTTGATGAAGGCGATCAGGTTGAGTTCGACATCGAACAAGGCCCCAAAGGTTTACAGGCGACCAACGTCTCAAAAGTAGCGTAAATTAAACTATTTTTGACAAACCCCAGCCAATTTTGGCTGGGGTTTTTTTATTTTTTGAATATTTTAAGATAATAGATTTTTATAATTAAGTCCGGAAAATTGATTTTGGAGTAAATTTGTGAGAAATGAGAAAAATGAGATAGGAGTACAAATGAATATCTATATTGGCAATATACCAACAGATCTTGATGAAAACGAAATTACAGAGATGTTTGAAGAGTATGGAATCGTGAAAAGCACGAAAATTATCAAGGATCGCTATACCAGGAAATCGCGCGGTTTTGGCTTTGTCGTCATGGAAAATAATGACGCAGCAAAAAAGGCAATTGAAGATTGGGATCAAGGATCCATTGACGATCAGATTATTAAAGTCCGGGAAGCAAAATTGCACCATGGAAATAAAGGTAGAAATTAAACCACGAGGGAAATAGCGCCAGTTTATAAACCATATTTACGATAAGATTCTTCTAATTATATGTCCCATATTTTGAAATAATGCCTTAAGAGGGTGGGATAAAATAAGTCCGCCAAGTCGGATCATTACTATAATAATGATCCGCCGAAGGAGGATTAGTCATTCTGATCTCATAAATTCTTATTTATCAATATTGAAAGAATGTTAAATGGCCAAGTTATTTAATCCAACCCCCTGAACGTTGAGTTATAAGGCATTATAATCAAATAAGTTCTGATTGAATTTTACCATGAACGAGATCGTGGGCCTCCCCGATGTCCTCCACCCCCTCCGCTTCTATCAGGTCCTCCTGACCTTCTAGCCTGGGGGCGCGCTTCATTTACAATTAATTTATTTTCTTCTAATTCAGCGCCATCAACTTCCTGAATTGCTTTTTGTGCATCTGCTTTGGAAGGCATTTCAATAAAACCAAAGCCCCGCAATTCACCTGAAAATCGATCTTTAATTAATTTGACATCTGTAACTTCACCATGTTGTTGAAAAAGATCACGAACAGTTTGTTCGTCTGTAGATTTAGGAAGATTTCCAACGTAAATTTTCACATTAATCTCCAAATATTAAAATTGTGTTTGAATACCAAACATCGGTATTAAACTAACTGGCATTATAAGCGCACTCTTAAAAAAAATGGCAGCTAATTTGGTAGCGACAAGGTAAGTGAATTATAAAAACAAGGTAAGAAATAAAAATCAATATTGCAAATGTTATTTTTCAAAACTGATTATTTCTTAAATTTTTGCTTCAAAGTAAAAATCAATTTACAAAATGAAATAAAAAATATAATTTCAACTTCTCAAGAAGTAATTAGACAAAGGCAGCATTTTTTTGTAAATTTATCAGTTCAATTACTGGCAAACATTTAACTCATTTAATTCATTAGTGTTATCAATATATATTTTTAATTTTTAACATGAATTATGTTAACTAATAAGGAGCTAATTCCCGCCAATTTTCGGCACAATAATTGTAAAACCAATAAATTGAAAGCACCAAATTCAAAAAAAATACTACCAGGTAGAAAAAAGTATAGAACACAAAAAAAAATCCATAATTAGAAAGTACAGGCAGCGAATGATTGAAGCAAAACCTATCTTAGTCGTTGATGACGACAAATTGATGCTTGATTTTATGAGGGATCTACTACTTTCAAAACAAATGAATGTGGTCACCGCTGATAATGTTGATGATGGCTTAATAAATTATTTTAATTATAAACCGTTCATTGTATTTCTCGATTTAAATATGCCAAAAATGAATGGCATTGAATTGATGGAAAAAATCCTGGAACAGGATCCCAATGTGTCGGTTATTATTTTTACTGGCGAATCATCTATCGAGCCGGCTGTTGAAGCGATGAGGAAAGGCGCTTATGATTATGTTAGTAAACCGGTTGAGATAAAAAAGATAACACTTGTCATCGATAGAATAATTCAATCTCAAACTTTCTTAAGAGAAAGAAATATATTGCAGGAACAACTCGATGAGCTTTTTGGATTTCGAAATTTTATCGGTGTCAGTCCACAAATAAAAAAAGTATATGAACAGATAAAACAGGTATCGCAAACGGATTCAACCGTATTAATTACCGGCGATAGCGGGACAGGCAAGGAAATTGTTGCCAATGCTTTGCATTATTCAAGCAAACGCAAACAAAATCCTTACATTAAAGTGAATTGTGCCGCCTTACCGGAAACAATTATCGAAAGCGAACTTTTTGGACATGAAAAAGGCGCATTTACATCTGCTGTTTCCAGAAGGATCGGGCGGTTCGAGTTGGCAAACGGTGGATCTATCTTCCTTGATGAAATCGGTGATATCCCTGTTTCAACCCAGGTTAAATTATTAAGAGTGTTGGAAGCCCGGGACTTTGAGCGGCTTGGTGGTAATGAAACAATAAAAGTAGATATTCGATTGATAACAGCAACAAATCGTAATTTAGAGAAGGCTGTAAAAGAAGGTAAATTCCGCGAAGATTTATACTACAGGTTAAATGTGATCAATATTAAAATGGCGCCGCTCATTGAAAGGAAAGAAGACATTCCAATACTAGCCAACCATTTTCTTAATAAATATGCTGCTGAAATGAATAAATCGATCACGAAATTTTCTAAAAAAGCAATGGATATTTTACAATCATATCCATGGCCTGGTAATGTTAGAGAACTTGTAAATGCTATCGAAAGATCAGTCGTATTTTGTAAGGGTAAAATACTCACCGAAAAAGAATTGCCGCCAAATATTAATGCACAGGCAACCGGGCTGTCTGTGGGATTAAACCTTCCTTCATTCTCACTTGCTGAGGCTGAAAAATCACTTATTAGCAAAGTTTTAGAAAAAGCAAATTGGAACCTGAAACATTCAGCTGAACTTTTACAAATCAGCCGGGGAACGCTGTACAGTAAAATTGAAAGACATGAAATTCAACGAAGTTAATTTTCTTTTTAATAAATTTCTTTTTTTCATTTTGTGTTTATTGAATTAGATATTTTTTTTGTGTCACAATCCTGATACTGTATTCATTTCAGCGTCATTACTAACCAGCTTACAACTTCACCAGGCAAAAACTATATCTTTGTTTAGCAACGAATTCCCGAGTATATTAGCAAAGAAAATAATGTTTAAAAAATATAAAGTGAACAATAAAGCCAGATTTTGAACACATGTTCAATTTTGATTTCTCTTCAAAAAACGATTGTTCTATTAATTTCTCTTTATTTTTCAAATACTTAACTACAATAACAGCAATCATTCAATTTTGGCATATAATTTGTCTTTTGTGAATGTAAATGATTATTTTAGATAAAAATGAAGAGGATTTTAATAGATGATTACTTCTACCAGGTTTAGTGAACTTCCAGGCATACTCCCCAACAAAGCTTTAAGTGAAAAATCCCATCTTCTCTTGATAAATGAAAATCTTTTTCAACTGCAAGAACAAATCCACCTTTTCAGTAAATTTGAAAGTCACATTTCTGCTGTATCGAATATACATGATGCGCTTCTGTTATTAAAGTACGGAGAATATGATTTGATTGTGAATGATGAGTTGGTTTTGGATTTCAATAAAAAACGGATCTTACAAATAATCAAAAAGCGAAGTTCTTCTGAACCTTTATTCATTATTAAAGCAAAAAATTTAGTTGAGAAACATTTGATATGGGGCAATTTTTTTGCAGATGAATTATAGTTCATAATTTTAGTCATTTTTTTAAAACATGAAAATGAAAAGCCAATGTATACTTGTTAAGGTTTAGTTTGTAAAATCGCATGCGCAATTTTTCTAACACAAATTCCATGTTTTAGATAAAAGCGACAGTGGCAGTACTACCAATGTTGCTATGAAATAACTGCCACTGACGCTGCTACTGCTACTTTTTAATTTCAGATCACCAGAGTGACTTATTACCTAAGTTGATCGGATGTTACATTTTAACCCTTAACGAGTATAGTCCCCACCTCACAGCCAAAGTTGCATTTAAAAAATATCTACACAATTACATTCCTGTATCAATCACTTTTTTTTTGGAATCCTGCCATAGAATTATGTGTTGTAAATTGAACACACAGTATTTAATCATATTAATTGTCGTAATTTGAACATCATTATTATTTTACAGCTAACATCTTGTTTTTCTGTTTTTTATAAATACTCTTACAATAATTAAATAATAACAATGCCGTATATTGAACACGCAATATATTTAATATTTAACGACTGTAACATTTAAGCCTTACTATTATTGTCGTTATCCGCTTGTTATTTAATGTGTTACATGTATTAATCAATTTATGGCACGTAATTTGAATATAATAAAGTGAAATTGAAAATCAACAAACAGAAAAAATATCGGGCGTGTTGGGTGACGCTAACCAGGCGAGTGGTGATGACGGGATTTTGTGAAAGCACGCCCGATTTTTTATATAGATTTTAATTTTATTACAATGTCCTCCCTCATAGTGTTCCTATATATATTCATCTTGGTGCTTTTCTCCTTCTAAGCCCGGTGGTGGTGCGCCGGGCTTTTTTATTTTAAATTCTTCAAAGCTTTTTTAGCCTGTTTGTGATCGGGATTAATTTTTAAAGCAGTTTCAAACTCCTTTTTTGCTTCATCTTTATTACCTTCTTTTTCATGTATAAGTCCAAGCCGGTAATGCGCCCATGCAGTTACGGTTTCATTGTTGTTTGTTTTTGCTTGAATAAACTGATGGAGACACTCCTTTCCTCTTTGCAAATTTTCTCCTGTTTTTGATGATAACCGTCCGACCTGATAATAAGCAGTCAAATCTTCCGGATTATTCTTCAATATTTTCTCATATATTTCAAATGCCTGGTCTAGTTTTTTATTATCTCCATAAACCCTGGCTAAATTATATTGATACCGTAAAATATTTGCATCTGCTTCAATCGCCTGTTTATATTCGATTTGCGCTTTTTCAACATTCTCTTCTCGCTCATAAATCACCCCAAATGCTAAATGTCCTTCAGGCTTATTTATTTTGCTAATTTCTTTTGCCTGATTTTTCGCCTCATCTTTATCTCCACCCATTATTCCCGGAGCCATTAAATAAAATTGCATCAATCCAAACCTTGCCTCGATATTCAACGAATCTAATTCAACTGCCTTGGCAAACTCTTTTTTCACATTTTTAGCCGCGCCAACTTTTTTAAAGATGCTGGCTCTTTGTGCTTTTATCCCATAAGCCTGTCCCAGTTGAAAATGGTATAAAGAATTTTTTCCGTCCAATTTTACTGCTTTTTTATACCAATCGATTGAGTTATCATAATCTCCTTGTCTTAGATATATTTGCCCCATGTAACCAAATGGTTCGTGATTTTTCGGATTTTCACTGGCTATTTGTTCAAATATTTTTTTTGCTTCATCATATTTTTGTTCTTCGAAAAGTTTGATTGCATTATCAAGCTTACCATCATTTTTTGCGGTTCCTATTGTTGAAATAAACAAACAATTTAAGAGCAGAAAAATTATTTCAATTTTAGAACGTGTTCCCATTTGAACCTCCGGATTTATTATTATTATTGATGAATGGAATTCCTATCTTTATTCTGTACGATATAATTTAAAATAGTTTCGTAGGACAAGATGCCATCTTGTCCTACTTTTCAATAATATCAACCATTATTAACCTGCTCCATAAATTCTCGCAACTTCTCCTCATCCAATTTTCCATCTGTTCGCACACCGCTACACACATCAACACCAAAAGGCAAAACTTTTTTTATAGCTTCTGCAACATTACCCGGATTTAACCCGCCAGCTAATAAAATTGGCACCTCTACCCTATCCCGTATTTCGCGACTAATGCTCCAATCATGTGTTCTTCCTGTTCCACCCAATTCTTTCACTGGCAATAATTGGTTCCCCGAATCCAATAAAATTCCGCTCACAAAAGGCGCAACATAAACAGCTTCATCAATTGATTCTTTTCCGGTTACATGAATGACCTGAATGATATCAACACCTGGCATAGCATCTTTAATTTCTTTTAGTGTGTCATAAGTCAATCGATCAACCAATTGAATCGCATTTGTTTTACATTTTTGATGTTGTTCAATAATCAGCACTGGATTTTGCAGACTTGTTAATAAAACTGAAGAAACTCCCGTTGGAATTTTGGGTGCTATTTCAGCAATTAATTCTTCCGAAATAACACCCGGGCCGCTGGGCATGTTGGATACTAATCCAACTGCTGAAGCGCCATATTCAATCGTTTTCCAGGCTTCTTCGATAGATTGGATACAGCAGATTTTGACTCTTCGTATTTTGCTAGGTTTCATAATTTTTAATTAGTCCTGGTTTCAAGTTTAGACAGTCTGAATTGTTTATACTATTCTTAAAGTGGTTTTAGTATGCTTACGCATATTTAATAATTGATTTTGGAGTACGGCGTACACATTCGTGGATCAATTTTAATTGAATCAACAAATCGATGAAGACCTTCATGCGCCGGCACAATCCATAAAGGGATTGCAGTCCGAAAATTAAAAACCTAAATACCACTTTGACTTGAGTATATTTCTGCATTATAAATCCCAATCCGTAATTATTCAGTGTGGTTAGAAATGTCATTATAAGGGAGCTTACGACCGAAGCATAGTCTGTATTTCCTTATTTTTAAAATGTAACTATACAGGAATCTCCCTAATGTTTACAATTTTATTAATTACTACGAGATTCTTCACATCCCAACCTCCCCCCATCGCCTCCCTCGTTCAGAATGACATGAATACAAAGAATAGCTGAATAGTTACCCCAATCCTATATTAAGCTTGTCATTGAATCCAGAGTTATTAAATCCGGTTCATCATGTTATCCCCGATAAATCGAGATATAAGACCTGTCAAATACTATTTCAAAAAAACAACCTTGCGCTTTTGCCGAAAATCCCCAATTCTCATCTCATAAAAATACGTGCCGGTAGCCACCGATTGTCCCTGATCATTCCTGCCATCCCAAATAATATTGTAGTAACCACCCTGTTTTTCCATATTTACAAGCGTGCTGGAAAAATCAGTTGTTGAACGATAAATATTGTAATGGTTAAAATTATTATTCAAATCATCAAATTGCCAATTAAGTCTTATTTGGTGATTTTTTACAGTGGCATATAGATTGTTCACTGGCAGGACAGGCGTTATCATACGTCGAAAAACACCTGAACCAAATGAGCCAAAATAGAGAATCGAATGATCAGCAGATAACGCCAATGTGTTTGTTACATTATTTCTGGCTCCCGGCGCTTTATTAGTCAATCCATCATTCCAGGGATTCCAGCTTGCGCCGGCATCTTTGCTGATCAAAACACCTCTACCTTCAACTGCCAAATAGACTGTTTTTGGATCAAACCTGTCAACAATTATTTTGTAAAATTCATGATTTAATTCAGTTCCAGTGTTCTGTGAGACCATTTGTAATTGGAAACCAATTCGCACCTCCGTCGATCGATTTCATTACTGTTTCCCGGAATCCATCTCTGCCCCTGCCTTCATCCTCTCCATTTTTAGAACAAGCATACATAATGTCAGGATTTGTAGGATCAAAATCAATTGAAAATACCCATTGTTCAGCAAGCCAACCATTATCCCATATTTCCCAGTGCTCTCCAAAATCCAACGAGCGATTCATACCATTGTAAGTTCCCGTATAAATTATTTCTGGATTCGCGGGATGGGCGACCAAACAGAAAACACCATCAATTGTCCAGCCAACATTACTCTCCCGCCAACTTTTTCCACCATCAAAGCTTTTAAAAATCCCAAAACCATTATTTGAAGCATACATCTGCGAATTATCTTTAGATTGGGCAATTGCATAGACCGAACAAAAATTGAAATCACCCGGTATGTAAGGATTGTGTAAAACCTTCCAGGTATTTCCTCGATCCCAACTTTCATGAATCACTGGCACTTCTGCAATATACCAAACATGGTTTGGATCAAGCGGATCAACAACAATTTCATCTCCGTAATCCATTTCTATTCCGCCTTCATTTAAACGAAGCCACGATTCACCATAATCATCGGTTCGATACATTCCCTCTCCACGGTTGGAAGATGCGTAAACCCGGTTCGGCAAAAAGGGATCAGTTGTTAACAGGTTGATGCTTGTGTTTAAAATACCATCATTTGTCAGAAACCAAAATTCGCCACCGTTTTCAGTTTTAGCAATGCCTACACTTAACGGGATATAAAGAATATCAAAATTTGTTGGGTGGATAGCAATATTGTGAATATCAATGACAATCATGCCTGTTGACTGGGTAATATTTGTGAATGTAAAACCGCCATCATCCGTAACCACAAGATCAACAGCCAGACTCACATAAATTTTCCCATCCATCGAGTCGCCAACGACCCAGGTGAGTCCGCCAACGCCACATTCATTTGTACAATTTATAAAAATTGAATTCAAGAAATTTCCACCATCCATACTTTTATACAGGATAGGTTGCTGAATCGGCGCATTCCATAAACCCTCTTCACTGATCCAAACTTCATTTAAATCAATTGGATTAACAAAAATATTGGAAATATACCTGACTCAGTTGAACCGAAATTAGCTTCATTCCAAATTTGTCCATCATTATCAGATCTAAATAATTTCCCGCCTTGCCATATCTGCAACTGCCGGTCATTAATGGCGACAATTATTTTACCATTTCCCATTGAAACGATTGAAGAAGGTTCACTTCCATTTGGCGATTGGAGATTGTTGGTGATATTTTCCCAACTCGAACCCCCATTTTCTGTTTTAAAAACTGAAACACCGGTGTCGCCATGATTCCTGCCACTGATGTACAGCGTATTATTATCCAAAGGATCGATACAAAAACATCTGCCATGAATAATTTCGCCAAATCCCGAATTTATTTCCTGCCACGTAAAGCCACCATCGGTGCTTTTTTAAAAAGTTCTGATAATCACAATAGATTAAATCGGGATTTATCGGATCAATTTGGATGTCAAAGATACGATCATGAGCAGGTTCAGGGTACGAAAAAAGCTGCCAGCTATCACCACCATTGGTGGATTTATAAATTCCCATCCGCGATCCGGTTGCATAAAGGATTGAAGGATTTGAAAAGGATATTTCCACATCTTCAATACCTCCGCCGGGAGGACCTCCGGTTTGAACCCAAACTGGCGAATTGAATCTGAATAAGTCTTTAGAAAAAAACCGATCTTGTGAATAAAGATTGAATAAACTGATAAAAAAAAATATAATGGATAAGATAGCAGTTCTTGTATTCATTTCTGAACCTCCTTAAAATATTTTTCTTCTAATATCATTTAGTTAATATATCATTCTTGAGTTTGTATTTCAAGTTATATTTATTCCAATTTAACGGATGAGTATTTTAGATTCATTTCTTGTACCTTTAAAAAGCGTTTATTAAAATTTATGTCTAATTTAATTATCAACAATTTTTATTTTGCGAAATTATTTATTTTTTAATTTTTTAGTTGACTTTTCAATATTAATTTTATATGTTAAAAAACACCTGATATTTAAATGCTTGAATTATTTTCTTACCACCAGCGACTGATTCTGATTTCCTTCCAAAATTTGAGGGGCAGTTCTGCTAAAGTTATTCACAACTTTTAATAATTTTGGGAAAATAACGTAATTTTTTTGTCTATAAATATAGCAAACTCTTTTTACTACCTTAATTTTGTTTCTATGATAGTCAAATCCCGAGTTTCCTTAACCTTAACGGTTTTGAGTTGAAATACTTTCTACTTATCCTTTATAATTTCAAGAAAACAACTATGATGCAAAATCGGGATACTATATATTCATTTTTAAACTAAAAAAATAATGAATGATGAAATAGTAGAAATATTGAAAAGGGAACATGCTTTCAAAGATTTTATTGGAAGCCATCCGAAACTTAAAAGTTTGCTTAAAGAATTACAAAAAGTTGCCGACTGCAATCTTATAGTTCTGCTGTGGGGAGAAACGGGAACCGGCAAAGGATGCTGCGCGGAAATAATTCATCAAATTAGTAATAGAAATAATGCACCTTTTATTCCTTATAATTGTGGGGCAGGCCCGGACAGCCTGTTTGAAAGCCAAATTTTTGGACATATTAAAGGCTCATTTACAGGCGCACATAAAGATCGCATTGGTTTAGTTGAAGATGCCAATAACGGGATATTATTTTTGGACGAAATTAATTCTTTAAGCATTGACTCTCAAGTTAAACTAAACTATTTCTTAGAAACCGGTAAATTTCGTCGGTTAGGAGAAAACCGAATTAGAAAATCCAACGTGCGAATAATTGCAGCTTCAACTGTAAATTTAAAACAAGAAGTATTTAACAAAAATTTTCGGGAAGATTTATACTATCGATTATCTGAATATGAAATAAACATTCCTCCGCTTCGGGAAAGAAAAAGTGACATCCCACAAATAGCCAAACATTTTTTTAAGAAATACGAAGATTTGAATAAAAAAAATCCAATTACCCTAACACCAGAAATGCTAAACGGTATGTCAGATTACAATTGGCCAGGAAACGTCCGTGAATTGAAAAATGTGATTAAGAGGACAATGATTGGAAATTCTCCTGCTATTAATAATTATGATAATCAGCAAGACAAAATCTATCAAATCGAATTAACAAATGACTTACCGGATGTCGAGCACTTTCCATGGAAAAAAGCCAAAAACCAGGTTATTGCCATGTTTGAAAAAAATTACCTCAAATCCCTTTTAAATAAATATAACGGTGTTGTAAGCAGATGTGCTCGTCATGCCGAAATTCATGCTCCGGACTTTTGGAAGCTGATGCGTAAATATAATTTACTAGCCAGAGATTTTAGAAATTAAAAATTAACCTCGCATCTCCTACCCTATCTTATTCCCATTTAGCACAATAAAAATTCTTTTTTAGAAAATTTCTCAATTAATTTAATATCTATCAATACATAATATTTATGATGGAATAAATTCCATTAATTAGTGGAAAAATATCTATTCGATAACATTTGAATAAACAGGCAAATATTAATTAAAACAAAATAAAATGTATTGAAATTTCCACGCTATTCTTGTTTCATGAAAAATATCAACAATCAGTAAATATTTAATTATTAAGATATTAAACGATTACAGAAAAGATGGAATTGTTTTTGCCTGCCTTTCTTCAACAATCCAATTTTAATAACATTAAGAGTATTTCAATTAATTGTGGATAAAAAGAAAAATAAAACAGAAGATGTCCGGCGGGCAATTATTGATATATTAAAATACATAAAAAAATATCCTGATGCCAAACATACAAAAAAGGGAATCATCAGTAATTGGATTTACCAACAGCGAATTGAAGAAAATACTCAAACAGTTGAAGAAGCAATTGATTATTTAATAAATGAAGGAATTTTGGAAAAAGTTCTCAAAGAAGATGAGAGTTTTTATTTGCGGGTAAACAGGGATAGAAATGGTGATATATTATCGAAACTTGAAGAGTTCAACAGACAAAATAACGATCATTAAAATTTTAAAATATAATATTTAAAATTGTTAACGACATAATTATAAATTTTTCAAATACTGAAAGTGATTGAGACTTGAAAGAAAAACTACCAATTACATCAGGTCATACCCATCTTCTTAATGAACTCCGCTGGCTCAACCGATTATTAGCAGCACATGTATTGCGGTTGCGGAAAGTCAATTTTTATGAAGGACTAAAGGACTTCCGTGACTTTTTTGTTGCTGATGAGGAAATTGATGAACTACTTGCAGCAGGGATTTTTGAGTCTTACAATGAAATTGATGATGAAAAACGTAATAAACAAATATCAAAACTGTTGGAACAAGCACATAAAATTCGTGAACAAATTAATAATTAGTGTCTGTCCGAAAAAGCCCAGTTTTTGTCATTCCGGCAATCTTTTAAGCCGGAATCTCCTTGTAAAACAGAATAGATTCCCGCTAAAAACATGCGGGAATGACATCTCGGACAGACACTAATTATAAACAATTCAGGTTTTTAAACATTTATCTAAATAATTCTGTTTTTCAAAATTTAATTATGAATCCATATTCTAATATGTTAAATAACAAACAAAATATAAAATCAAAATTTTTAAACAAACCAGATATCGATTATGAAACGCTAATAAAATTTCTAAAATCAAATGTACCCAATCTTTCAAAAAAAGCAACTGAACAAAGTAGCAAAAACATATTAAGTAAAAATATATGGACAAATTATTCATCTTTTCTTTCACAAGACACCCGGTTTGCGAGGGGGAATATCTTTAAAAAAGCCAAAGAATTTTTGATTAGAATAAATAATAATATTCTTAAAGAAAAATTATCAAAACTAAAAAGGGATCAATTTCACTTTTTTTATTCTCAAATTTTTAACAAACAAAATTCTGATAAAATTATTAAAGAAAATGTTAATCCATTCTTCTTTAAAAAGTTATATAATAATGCTAATCAAACAAATTCTTTTCAATCGGCAGAAGATCAGTTTACATCCAAATTGAATAGACAAAAGCATATTTTAAAAAATCAACAATCAACAATCGAACCGGAATTTATTCATCCGAAAAAGAAAATTTTGCAAAATTTGACCGAAGCTGGTTCTATAACGACCAAATCATTAAGCTCAAATCAGTTTAAGAAACCTGTCGGGATTGCAGAATTACCTAGGGAATATAATTTTCCCAATCCCGATGTGAACGAGGTAGCTAAACAAGTTTATACAATTATTGAGAGTAATTTACGCGTAGAACGCGAACGCAGAGGAATTTTTTAATAATTATGGAGCATAAAAAATGGCTCAAAATGAAAAAGGTACCAGGGGAAAGGGCTTAATTATTGATCCATATATGAACTTCAGATTTCGTATTGTAATAGAAGGTATCATTGAAGGTGGATTTAACGAAATTTCCGGATTGCAAGAAACAACCCAGGTTGAAGATTTTATAGAAGGTGGTGTTAATCACTTTGTGCGCAAACTCCCAAAAGAAACCACTTTTGAAAATATAACACTTAAAAAAGGATTAGCAGATGCTAAAACACTCTGGATGTGGCACAAAAATGTGACAGCTGGGAGGATATTACGATTACCAATTTTAATTTTTTTATTAAAAGACCGTCAACAGAGGGATTCAGCTGAAATTGCACACGTCTGGAGTTACAAAGAGGCATTTCCAATAAAATGGACTGGGCCAGACTTAAAAGCAGAAGGCAGCACTGTTGCATTTGAATCATTGGAAATTGCACATCACGGTTATGCTGATCAATAATATGATGACAAATTTCTTAGTATTTTTGTAACTATTCAGCGAGCGATGTTAACCCAACTTCCGCGATTCTGGTAAATTAGCCAAGTTGTCACAAATTGGTTTTTTGC
>JACKQG010003410.1_pt1 | contig 19559 bp, 25 predicted proteins | sample 8237621 | NCBI WGS metagenome assembly JACKQG01 (sample SAMN15677084, study PRJNA649215) | marine metagenome | biome: marine; feature: Black Sea; material: saline water; isolation source: suspended particulate matter (SPM) from the Black Sea western gyre | collected 2013-06-09/2013-06-10 | depth... | reverse complement strand
TTCCCGATTGTGGAACTTGGGCCATGGCCGGGGTAGATTTTAAAGTCGTCAGGTAACGACATGATGACGTTGTGGAGGGAGTTTCTAAGATCGCCAATATCGCTTGTCGGGAAATCATGCCTGCCTATTGAGCCAGCGAAAAGTGTATCGCCAACAATCGCGAGTTTGGAATCGTCGTTGATAAAACAGATACTGCCTGGGCTGTGTCCAGGAGTATGTAGTATTCGCCATGTCGAATAGCCCAAAGTGAGCGAATCATTTTCATTAATAAAACCATTAGGCGGGGATGCAGTCACTGGCATACCTGCTAAACCAGAGAGGTTGAGCATGGAATCCATATTCCATTCTCTTTCAATTGGATGGCAATAGACGGGCACCTCGCCTATTGCATTACGTAGTTGGTCAAGGCCAGCTATGTGATCTGCATGGCAATGCGTCAACAGAATGGAACTCGGATGTAATTCTTCTTGCTCAAGGTAGTTTATCAGGGGTTCTGGTGCATACCCACAGTCCACAACCCAGCAGTCGTCTCCTTCTGTGACAACATGGCAATTGGTTTGGTAATCTCCGAGGATAAAATGGATAATTTTGATGGTCATGGACACCACTCCTAAAGGGTATACAATGCGAATACAGGTAACGGATGAAGATGATTAAACGTAGCATACAAAAAATGGACGGCATGCCAATCGAAGGCGAAGGTATAAAAGGGGTGTCGATGAAACTACTTGTTGGGCGAGACGACGATGCGCCCACGTTTGCAATGCGTCATTTTGCAGTAGAGCCAGGGGGATATACCCCAAAACATCAGCATCCATGGGAGCATGAAGTCCTCATAATCACAGGTCAAGGTGAAGTCGAATGCAATGGAGAGGTACAAACAATACAAGGGGGTGACGGTCTTTTTATTCCTTCAAATGATTTGCATCAATTTCGAAATACAAGCGACACTCCGTTAGAATTTTTATGTGTTGTCCCCGTCAACTCTGATTGCGGAGAGGTCGTCCCCGGGAGTTAACATGAAAAATAAAAACACATTACATGATGGTAGCTATTTTCAATTGCTCCTTGGATTAGCAATCTTAATATTTTCTGTAGGGAATGAAAATGCATTTTGGGCAGGTCCAATGTTTTTCGCATCAACCGCATCGATGGGTTTGATTCTGCTAAGTTTACTTGCCACGATAAAACTAGTTGACTATTACGCTCTTGCGATTCTTGCAATCGGTGGCATCATCGCAGCAGCGCCGGTTAACGATTTTGTGCTTGCTGGTTCAATTGTTGTCCTTGGCATTGTCGCCACTGCAGCGAGTGTTGCAACGAGTGCAACCACGACTAGTGGTGAAGAGCGTGGAGGTTCTTCAACGATGGACACGATTTTAGAAGCAGTGCAAATGACTGAAAACGCAAAGCGCGTATTATTCCGCGACAGGGAACTTGGCATACTGCGAAATACAGTACAAGAGGATATCGAACGAGGTGAGTTCCACTCCGCTCTTGTGCTTTGCGATCAAATGGCAACTGTTTTTGGAGCAGTTGAAGAAGCAGAGGTCCTCAGAACAAAAGTGCAAACGATTATTCATGAATTGCACGACGCAAGAATTTGCGAAGAAGTTGGAATTCTAGAAGAGTTGCTCAAATCTAGAAAATGGGTTGAAGCATATCAGGACGCCGCGCGACTTCGGCGATTGTTCCCAGAGTCGCCACAGTTACATGGATTAGAGCAAAGGATTGCAGACGTTCGAACGCAGTACCGTCACGATCTAGAAGCAAGATTTTTAGAAGCCGCAAAGCGCGAAAACACAGAGGAAGCAATGCTTCTATTGCGCGAGTTAGATGGATATCTAACTCCCGATGAAGCAAGAAGATTTAGAGCAACTGCAACAGATGTAATTCATAAATATCGAGAAACACTTGGCGCCCGTTTCAAAATGGCCGTAAGCGATCATCGCTGGGAAGAAGCTATCGAATTTGGCGAAATAATCATGCAGCAATTCCCAAATACGAAAATGACCGAAGAAGTACAAGGAATGTTGGAGACAATTCGAGTCCGCGCAGAAGAGGATGAAACATCATCATGAAATTCTTGTACCTAGTTTTACTCTTTTTCGTTTTTCTGCAAAGTTGTGTTTCAGACGACTTTAACAATATGGCACAGGGTTTCACCCCAGTAACTCCAACGCAAGCGGCAGTAATGGCACTTGATCAGCACAACCCTGACAAGCGACGAGAGGGTTTAACACTGTTAGCAAATTCACCTTTTGGTGGTTCTCCAGATTATTTATCACTGTATAGAAATTACATCGAACATGACCGCGATCCACTCGTTCGTGCCGCTGCGATTAAGGCATTAGCTCGATTTGGTGACACCGAAGATGCTCTCGTGATTGTTCCTTGGTTGCAATTTGAAAGGCTGGAATCTGAAAAATTAAAGAGTACACAAGTTAGACGAGCAGCGTCCAATGCACTGCAAAGATTGCATAACCCAGCAGTTGTTATTGCTTTGCTTCGCTCGCTTCGGAATCAAGATGAAGATAGTCAAGTTCGAAACGCATCTGCAATAGCGCTAGGTCAATACCCGCAACCACAAGTATTCAATGGTCTTATTGAAGGCTTGCAATCGAACGATTTGTCCATCAACCTTGCATCTGCACAATCCTTACATGTATTAACTGGCCAAGTCTTTGGGACGGACTGGGATGCGTGGTATGCGTGGAGCGATCGTACTCTAAAATCTAATCAAAGTCTCTTTGCGTATCGATCTGACTACGAATATCCAACTTACCAACACGAAGAGCGTTGGTGGGATAGTTTGATTTTTTGGGAATACAGAATTCACGAACGTCCCGATTCTCCTGCGGGCTTAAAAGAAGACGCAACGAAATCGACGTACGAAGATGACGATAAAACTTCTCAGTGACACGGAAGATTCAACCTAATTCTGAATCAGAGGGCGAAATACATAGCGGCTCACTCGCAGGAAAAACAATGTGGGGAGCGATTTGGTTTTTAGCAATCCCAATTTTAGTCCAGCAAATACTGATTGCTTGTGTTGGGCTCGCTGACAAAATATTTGCAGGTGCACTCCCTCAGGATATTGTGTTGCCGTCGTTGGACGCGATCGGCATTGGCTCCTATATTGGTTGGTTCATAGCGATTGCTGTTTCTGGTGTTGGCATGGGCGCCCAAGCACTCATTGCAAGGGCGATGGGGGGAGGTAGGGTGGCAGATGGACATAAAGTACTAGGGCAGTCGTTAACACTTGCCTTTTTCTGGGGCTGTATGGTCGGTGCTGGGCTGTGGTTTTTTGCGGTACCCCTTGGCGAGTTATGTCAACTCTCGGCTGAAGCAAACAAATACTTAGTGCAGTACATACAAATTTTAGCAATCGGAATGCCAGCTTGCAGTGTAATGACTACAGGTTCGATGGCTTTGCATGGAAGCGGAGATACGCTTCGGCCAGCAGTTGTCACGGTCTTCGTAAACATAGTTAACTTAGTTTGTTCTTGGAGTTTAAGTGGCGCAGATGTACGTCTAGGGGAAACGACAATCGAAAACCCTTTCGCATGGGATATGCACGTAGTTGGTATTGCAATTGGTACTTCAATTGCATATCTCGTCGGAGGCATTTTGATTGTTGGAGTCTTGGTTCGGGGTGTAAAGGATTTACGCCTTCATCTTCCAGATCTTTTGCCAGATTATTCGTTATTTTTGCGAATCGCAAAGATAGGTATACCGAATTTCTTTGAGGGATTATCTATGTGGGCAGCCAATTTGTTCGTTTTGCAATTTATTGGTCAAATTGCTGCAGATATGGCTCTAGATGTAGATGCGGATGAACCCGTAGTGCAAGGGTTACAAGGTGCGCACGTGATCGCTGTGCAGTGGGAGGCGTTTAGTTTTCTTCCTGGATTTGCAATCGGTCTTGCAGCGGGCACATTGGCTGGACAAAACCTCGGTGCAGGCAATTTGAAGCAAGCAAAAAAATCAATCGTCGTTTGTGTATTTTTAGCGATCTTATTTATGGGAACTCTGGGTCTTGGTATGGTATTTGGTGGGAAATCTTTAACAGCCATTATTTCAACTGAGCCAATGCACCTAGCACTAGTACCTAAACTATTAGTCATTGCAGGTATTATGCAAGTTGCGTTTGCAGTAATGATGGTAATACGTCAGTCGTTAAAGGGTGTGGGCGATACCGTTTGGACATTCATCATTACGACTGTATCGAGTTGGGGCGTTCGACTTCCAGCCGCTTGGTTTTTTGGAGTCTACCTTGAAATGGGATTGGTCGGCATTTGGTACGCGATATGCGGAGAGATGCTCGTAAGAGCCGTCCTCTTTTTCCTCCGATTCCGCTATGGCAATTGGGCGAAACAGATCTAACTTCCTGTGTAGGAAAGTGGTTACAGTTACGACCCGATTTCTAGTCGTTCAGCAAGAATCGAAGGTAGCCCTACGCTGTGCGTTTCGGCTTGCGCACCTTGTATGTCGTACGTGGTTCGGTACAAAGTAAAAATAGACTCTGCGTCGGGCGATGTATACTCAAGTGTAGCAAAGCTAGCTCTGGAATCACCATCTCTTGGTTGCCCAACAGACCCGGGGTTGCAAAGATAGCGGTCGTGTGGGTTCAAAATAACAGGTTCACCTTCTACAGGAATCTGCAATGTCACTTCGCCGTTATTTTTAGAATGAAAAATAGTCGGCAAATGTGTATGTCCATGTAAACATATGCCTTGCTCTAATCCCTCAAATGCTTCTATAGCATGTGGTAATTCATGTACATACGCAGAATCGTGAAGTACAGGCGTATCGTGCACTAAAAGCAAAGAATCGCCAAGTCGAATTCTCGTTTTCATATGGCTAATAGCGTGCAAGTGGTATGGACCAAGTTGCTCACGAGTCCAATTTAAGGCAGCGAGCGCAGCGTTGTTAAAATAGCGCCCCAAGTCTGGATCAAGAACAGCTTCGTCGTGGTTGCCCTTTACAACTTCGTGGCAGTAACTCAGGACAAGGTCAAGGCATTTAGAAGGCTGAGGGCCATATCCGACGATATCCCCGAGGCATAATATTCGATCTACTTGCATCTCAGCAAGTTTTTCATACACAGATTTTAAAGCGTGTGCATTTCCGTGGATGTCTGAGATGACGCCATAGAGAGACATGTTTTAATTTGCTTCGGGTTCTTCTTGTTTCTGTACTTCCATTGCAGCACGCGAAGCGAGAAAGGACTTAATTTTTGTTTGATCAGGACCAAGAACCATAGTTTGGCGCCTTCCTGCAAACTTCGGTGGAGTTTCTACTTTTGAGACATCATCAAGTTGCGCAATTATTTCTTGCATGCGAATGATCCCACGTTCTTTGTGCATCATTTCTCTGCCACGGAAGTTTTGAACAATAAGGACCTTGTGCCCATCAAGTAAAAAACGTCGAGCTTGGTTGATTCGAATTTGCACATCATGCGGATCAATTTTCATTGAACGACCGAGTCGAACTTCTTTGGTTTCGACGGTTTTTGTTTTTGCGCGATTTGCGCGCTCTTTCTTTGATTGTTCATACCGATATTTGCCGAAGTCGAGAATCCGGCAAACTGGCGGATCAGAATTAGGAGAAACTTCAACGAGGTCAAGCCCTGCATCTTGCGCAAGGCGAATTCCCTCCATTTTATCCACAACCCCAAGCATATTTTCATTTTGGTCAATAAGGCGAACCTGCTGCGCCCTTATTCGTTCATTAATTTTGGGAAGATTCCGAGCATTTTCCCGCGGTTTTATATGTCGTCTACGAGCGATAGTTCAATTCTCCGTGTAAAGGTATGGAATACAATTCGGCAAAATCCATTGGACAAGCCGACAGTGAAACGATTGTGTTGTTCATGAGGATATCAATCATGCGGTTTCGCTTGAAAAGTGCATACTCACAGCAATCGCTTTAGCAGATTGGTAGTAATTTTGAATTGCACGTTTCATTTTCATATCCAAATTGCCCCATAGTATGAGGCTAAGATGGTCAGGATATGCAAATTGCGGGAAATTAGCAAGCATCTTCTGGCATTTGAATAGAAGGAAAACATGTTTTTAGCGCGGAAGTTTTGCCTCGGCTCTTAATTTCTTCTGAAACTGACTGTGCAAATTTGTCTAGCCCAGCAGCGCCAAGGTCATCCATAATGCCACGCCTGCGAACGCTTACGTTATTCTCTTGGGCATCTCGTGGTCCAACGACAAGAATCCATGGTACTTTCATCTCTGCGGCATTTCGAATCTTTGCTTGGATTCGTTCATCGCCTTTGTCCACAGCAGCGCGGATATCTTTATCAAGGAGAGTTTGGTGTACGTGATCTGCGTATTCGTTTGACTTCTCTGAAATGGCAAGCACACGCACTTGCTCTGGCGCAAGCCATGTTGGGAACGCGCCAGCGAAGTGCTCTATGAGTACGCCAATAAAACGCTCCATAGAACCAAAGGGCGCTCTGTGAATCATAACTGGGCGGTGTGAATCACCATCTTTCCCAATGTACGTGAGGTCAAATCGTTCAGGCAAATTGTAATCTACTTGCACAGTGCCAAGTTGCCACTCCCTTCCAAGCACGTCCTTGACGATGAAGTCAATTTTAGGACCATAGAAAGCGGCTTCGCCTTCCTCTTCAATCCAAGGGACGCCAAGTGTTGCAGCAGCAGTTCTGCAAGCTGCCTCAGCTTTATCCCAATTCGCCGGATCACCAACGTACTTGTCTGAATCAGCATCACGTAATCCAATTCGCACGGTGTAGTCGAGCATGCCTAATGTCTTGAAAATAATTTTTACGAGTTCAAGGCAACCAATAATTTCACCTTCAACTTGTTCTTCGGTGCAGAAGAGGTGGGCGTCGTCTTGTGTAAAACCGCGAACACGGGTCATTCCGCTAATCTCCCCTGATTGTTCCCACCGATATACCGTGCCAAACTCGGCGAGTCGAATCGGCAGATCGCGATAGCTGTGTTGACCGTTTGCATAAATTCGTATGTGGTGCGGGCAATTCATCGGCTTGAGAAGATACCCTTCAATTTCCCCGTCTTTCATAAAGTTTGCAAGGTCGCCACAAGTACATCCTTCATGCGCGAGTTTCTGCAGTTGCTCTGGATCGATGAGTGGGGGGTACTGACTCTCTTGGTAGTATGGGTAATGTCCTGAAGTTCTGTATAAGTCAAGTTTGCCAATGTGGGGTGTGAAAACTTGTCTGTACTTTTGGCGACGTAATTGTTCCGAGATAAAGTTTTGTAATTCTTGCCGGATAACTGCGCCGTTGGGTGTCCAAAGCAATAGCCCTTGTCCAACCATCTCGTCAATATGAAAGAGTCCAAGTTTTTTGCCGATTACTCGATGGTCACGTTTCTTCGCTTCTTCAAGAAGTTTGAGATGGTTTTTCAATTGTTTTTTGTGCACGAAAGCGGTTCCATAAACACGGGTCAGTCTGTCTGAGTCGGCGTCGCCATGCCAATAACTGCTTGCGATACTCTGTAAAGTAAATGCACCGATGCAACCCGTAGTAGGAACGTGCGGTCCGCGGCAAAGATCTTCCCAATTCACATCTGGTGCGCCTGTTACGTACCACGTTAAACTTTCTGAACCGTTTTCTACAGCGCGTTTTGCATTGTCAAGTTTGTATTTGCTTCCCTCGTTTTTGAGTTTTTTCATTCCATCTTCGACCGGCAATGAGTATTTCGTGAAAGGGCGATCTTCTTTGATTATTACTTTCATTTCTTGTTCTATTGCGTCAAACTCTTCGCTAGAGATTGGCGTATCGTCGTCAAAAGAAATGTCGTAGTAAAAACCATTTTCAAGGGCAGGGCCGTAGACGAGTTGTGCGTCCGGATGCACGCTTTGAATGGCTTCCGCCATGACATGCGCGCAACTGTGCCTAATGAGGAAAAGCGCGTCTGGGTCGCTTTCTTTTTCACCCTTGCGAGCAGTAATCAATTTGACTTCTGCGTCTTCGGTGATAGGCGAATGTACATCGGATAGAACGCCGTTGATCCTTGCGCCAATAGCACACGCTGCGAGCCCCTCTGAAATATCTAATGCAATTTCGTGGGGTGATGTAGTTCCTTCAAAGGACCGAGTGGAATTGTCTGGGAGCGTAATTGTTGGCATGTTTTTTTGGTGATTTATGAAGTAAAGAGGTCAGACTGCGCAGGGATGACGGGTGGTTCTTCTTGTAATTCGGACACTTCTCGCGAGAGCGCGTTTAAGTTTTGAAAGTTGAAGTACTCACTTGCGTAACGAATATAGACTATCTGGTCAACAGTTTTAAGGTGTAGAGCAACCCGCAAGCCGACTTCCTTGCTGTCGACTTCGCGTTCGAATAATTGCATGAGTTCTTCTTCGACTTCGCGTACGATCGCAATTTTGCGGTCTTCAGGTATAGGTCGCTTACCGCAGGCTGCTTGCAGTCCCCGGAGTACTTTTTCAGGGTCAAATGGTGTGCGAGATCCGTCACGCTTGATGACCATGAGACGGGATGTTTTTTCCACTCGCTCAAAGGTGGTAAACCTTCTATTGCACTTTTGGCACTCTCGGCGGCGGCGGATAGACTTTCCACCGTCAGAGCCGCGGCTATCGATGACCTTGTCATCATCTCTTTCACAATAAGGACACAACATTACGTGGTCATTGTACTCAACTGAAGCGAATCCTGAATTACGGTGTTACAGAGGGTGTCCAATCTTGCGTGGTTGCGGTTGGTGCCCAGCGCTGCATATTTGCGAGATCTTTGATGCGTAAAAATTCTGTAGAACCATCTAGCTGACCTGCGAGTATTTTCCCGCTGTGGCGAGCAGAGAGGTTACCGTGGTCACCGGAGTTTTCAGTAGGGAAAGTTGATGGCTCGCCATCAAGTGTGTGCCATCTCCAAGTATCCCCACCACTTGGGAAGTAAGGGCTTTTGATTTCGAAGTACCCTTCCTTTAGCAGCGCAACGCCGTTTGACCCATCGCTAGAATCGTCTGGTGCCTTTGCTGAAGCAAAAACTAACTGCCTTGCTGGGTGCCGGACATCAGAAAGGAATTTGCCATACAAGTGCATTTTTTCAAGAGCAGGCATAGCCGTAGTCCTGTCATCTCCTCCCATCCATTCGCTGTTTAATCCGAAAGAGGGAAAAAGACTTGAAATATAGTTGTAATTATCTGAACCTGTGTATTGTGTAAGCCACGCCGATTGTTCATTAACATAGAGCGACTCCATCGCGTTGTCCAGGTACGGGAGTATCCTCCAAACATAGCGGCCACTTGCTGGCCAAGGGATAATTTCACCGCCTGGGCCAGTGACAATTTCGTTTTCGTCGTTGGAGTAGCCAGCAATGAACTCACCACGTTGATCCGTTGCAGCAAGAATGTACGCCTGCAAAACGGAGCGCATCGCGCTCGCCTCTTTGGTGCTACGTGCAGACGCAAGGACATTCGCTGCTACAACTGTAGTTATTCCAACTAAAACGGCAACGATTGCAATTACAATGAGCAATTCAATGAGCGTAAATCCATGTTTTGCTTTGCAATTAGTGCGAAATTTCATTGACCAAACTGCCCTTTGACCTAAGCATTGAAGTACGGAGAGAAAAACAGTGAATCCTGATTTTTTGCATTATATCAGAGTAATTAACTGCGAGTTGGTCTCAACGAAAGTATAATGTTGCGCCATGGAGAAAGTGCAACGAAGAATATTACGTTTTATCGTACCACTGGTTTTGGTGCAGCTGTGTGGCGCAGATACGTTTACAACGACGCTCGAAGCACCGAATTTTGATCGATGGATGTATCCCTACAACTCTACAGTGGGCAGTCGAGAAGTTGCGTCAACTTTTTCTTCTATTGGGGGTGGGTTCGAGATATTTGACGATAGAGATGGCCAAATTTTACTGGGTTTTATTACACCAGAGGATATACCTGTAGGGCTTGGAGTTTCGCAATATGAAATTGTTGAGGCAACGGTACATATTTCTATCAGCAATGATGGCAATGTGTACGATCCAACGGTTGATGCGTGGGAGAGTTACCTTCCTGATTCTGGCGTGGAAGACGTAGACGCTGGTAGGCCTATGGAATTATATGGCGCAGCATTTCGAGGTGGATTCAATGGTTGGACATTTGGCGAGACAGGACCATTTCCATTTGGCGCTTCAAGGCGAGAAAGAAATGCCTATCCGGTTTCATTTCTAAATGGATTCCAGCCAATTGACGTATCAAATAATGTTCTTGATGCATTTCAGCCCGAACCATTTGCTATTGGGGAAAATGCAAAAATAACACCCGGTAGTGTAATAGAAACCGAGACTGTTCTATCCTTTGCCATAAATGTTGCAGATCCAGAGATACAGTGCTATTTGCGGCATTCGTTCAACGAAGGTTTGCTGAGTTTTGTTGTTTCGTCCTTGCATCAAGCGCAACAGCCCGGTTTGAGAAAAACTGTAGGATTAGTACAGCCAAACTTTCACATGAAGGAAAGTTGGGCAGTCTATTTAGGACTTGCAGATGCAGCCAAATTTAGTTTTACCGTAATTGCCCATGAGGCTACAACTGTCCCCGAGGATCTGGACGGTGATGGCTCTGTCGGCGTAAGTGATATTTTGATTGCCCTAAGTGATTGGGGTTTTTGTAGTTGTTGTTCGAGTGATCTCAATGCAGATGGCGAAGTAAACGTCTCAGATTTACTTGCCATTATTGCTGCGTGGGATTCGTAAAAATAAATAGGAAAAAGATATGTTTAGTAAAGTTTTATGTTGTTCAATCATCGCTGCTGGAGCAGCGTCGCAAGTTTCAGCAGATTTGGTGAACCCAGAAATTCCAGCATGGCGCGGGGATGCAGGTACACAATATTATGGTTGGGATTCTTTTTCATCTGCATACAATGCGCCAAATTTCAATGACAGCGGCGATGCTGGTGGTATGTTGTTTAACTTTGCGGAAGGTGCTATGCTGACTGGTTCTGGCAACATATACAATCAGATAGGTGGATTGGAATTACACGTATATGGATATGGACCGCTGGAGCAAGCAGTTTTAAATGTTGCTTCGATGGGAACGGAAATGGATTATGCCAATGTAAGCCTTTGGGTCGGCGACGGCATAGCAGGCCAAATGTTTACGTACGATACGTTCGCAACGAACTTTTACGAAGAAATTCCAGGGTTTGGTGCAAATGTTAGTACATCGTATACATGGGATTTATCTACCTATACGGGCGCAATCACAGAATGGGCATTCTTTGTGAACGGAACTGCTCCTCACAATGTCCTTGACGCAGTATCTGTGGATATTTTCTCAGGTGCCGTGCCAACTCCAAGTGTACTCGTTCTCTTTGGTGTAACTGGTTTATATCGTAGAAGACGACAGTAACTAGAAACTGTATTGAATAAAATGTCCCAGTGCAAGCTGGTTTTATTATGATTAAATGTAATTTGTAATTTCAACTGTTTTAAAGCGGACTTCGTCGTTGGGCAGGTAACTGCCACTGGGCGAATTACGTGTCAGCGGGCGCGATAGCTTCACGTGATTCGGCCTCAAGGAAAAGAATCCTGTCGCATGAAACACATTTTACGTGAGCGTCTTTGTTACCGAGCATGCTTGTGATTGAATCAAGTGGAAGTCGGAGGCTGCAGGAAGTGCAGGAATACTCACGCCTTTTGAGGTCAATGATTTCAACAGCAGCCATAGATTCACCATCGTAATCGTCAGCAAGAGACTCAAATTCATCAAGAACGCTCTCTGGAATAACTGCTGCAGCAGCTTCTCGTTCAGTTTCTAATTCAGCGAGTTGTTCTGCAATTTCTGCTTCACGAACTTTAAGTTCTTTTGAAGCAACTTTAGTAACTTTTTCTCGTTCTTCTAGACGCTGCGAAATGTCTGCTAGGTTTGCATCAAGATCTTCAACGGCGGACATCTCAATAAGTTCTTCGTCTTCAAATGCTTTGCGATGTACTTTGATGGTATTCATTTCAGCGAGCAGTGCTGAATATTGTTTATCATTAATTGCTTGGTTGAGTTCTTCTCGTAAGTGCTCAATCCGCACATCAACTGCACCGATTTCAGTTTCGATGTTCGAGATATTTGCCTTGTGTTGTTTGCGCTTGAGATTGCTCTCTGCCTGCTCAACTCCAATCTCAGTCATCAATCTGTTTTGGACATTGAGGTAGATTTGCGCTGATTCAACTCTGCTTCGCAGACTGCGAACTTGTCGATCAACCTTGTAAAGCGTGAGCAAGTTGTCAATTAAAGGCATAGCGGTTAATTCTATCAGAGTATCACTCACTTAGGTAGCAACCAATACGCGACGGCGCTAACTATTAACAGAGAATCAAGGACATCAAGAAAGCCACCAAGGCCAGGTAGTACCGATGAAGCATCTTTAATACCACTATCTCGTTTGAATACGCTCATTATCAAGTCGCCAAGTTGACCTAGTGCTCCAAAAAGAATTCCAAGGAATGCTGCGTATCCGAGCATAATTTGTGGTTCGCTCTGCAAGTATGTTTTACTCAGAGTTGCAAGACCCATCGCAGTTAGTGAAGCGGTTACAACTCCGCCAAAGAGACCTTCCCAAGTCTTTGCAGGACTAACCCATGGGATAAGTTTATGTTTACCAAAGTTGCATCCAACGAAAAAGGCTCCTGTGTCACACATTTTGACAATTGCAATGATTCCTAAAATCCACCAAGCGCTGTGGTCACGACGAATTAAGAGCAAGAGGCCAAATCCCATCGCAACATATGCAGCAGTTGCTACGGTAAAAGTCGAACCGGAGATTACGCCGCGTAACTCTTTGCCCTTTGAAAGGCAAATGACAGAAAGTGCAAAACTGCCAACAAGCACAGTCGCCATGAATGCAATGGCAGAAGCAGTTGCAATCGAAGATGGCACAAGGTACACCGTCGCAATCCATGCTTCCATCGACAGAATAAGTATTGGGATGCTGCAGCGAATGCCTGCACTTTTTGCCATAGCATTAAGCTCGAAAGCAGCGAGTGGTGCTACAAGCATCGCGAGCAAGGCAATGAGAAGCCCCGGTTGAAAAATAACTCCGCAATCGCAAGTTATAGAACCTATTCTGTTGTCAAAGTAGATAAGTGTCAAGAGTGCTAGACTTAAAAGTGGTCCCGTGATAAGGCGGTGTTTTAGCATGTCATTTCACCCCAAAGCGAATACCCGCCAGCTATTGATTGGCATTTTGTGAACCCAATGGACCGTAGATAAACAGCAAATGTATGGGATCTGTTTCCTGTTCTGCAATATACAAAGATAGTGTCCTCGTTTGAACAAGGAAAATCATCAATCTGAATGCTCAGATGTTGTAAGGGCAAGTGGATTGCTCGTGCAAGGTGCCCGTCTTCAAATTCCTCAGTCGATCGGCAGTCGATAATCGCTACTTCTTTCATGCCTATCGCATCTTCGAAGGAAATCTCAATTGGAAGTGTATCGAGTTCGGGCATTTTGTACATCCTAGCTTAAGAATGTGCCTCTTGTGCCTTGCGGAAAGCTTCAGCAGCGACGTCAATGGCAAAACCCTTTCGCGTCAATGCAGAAACAATTTTCTTACGAGTGGCACCTTCGTCATCAGAAGAAATTTTTGCAAAACGAGTCGCAGCAAACAAATCAGCTGCATATTGTTCGCTCTGCTCACCTAGTTCTTCATCAATTGCACGCTTGGCTGTGTTTGGGTCGACTTCTTTTTCCCGTAATTTATGAGCAAGCCATCTTCGGCCTGCGGGTTCTTTGCGAAGCCATTGCCGAATGAGCGCACGAGCAAAGGCGTGGTCATCGAGCCAGCCATCCTCAACAAGTTGTTCAACCGTTTCTTCTGCTACAGATTGCGTACTTCCTCGTTTTACAAGCCGAGAACGTAACTCTCCACTGCCCCAAGTTCGTCTAGTAATGAGGTCTAATGCTATTTGTCTTGCTGATGCAATCGCACAGGCCGTTTCAATAGCATTGGTCGCTGCATCGTCCCACGCTTGTTCGACTGTAAGTTGCAATTCCTCGATTGTCGCACATGGCACTGTCATGGCGAATTTTCCTTGGACATAGATATCACGCGCGTTTGGGTCTTTTTCAGAAGGTTCAATTGAAGTGATGAGGTGGGTCATGAAATATCTTGTAGTAATGCCTTCATTTCGTCTTCTGTGTGAGTATCGCCAGCAGTAATTGCATGCCTTATTCCGTCTTCTAATGTACGGATCGCTCCTGCTTGGTCGCCAAGGGAATCTTGGCTTCTCGCTTTGTGGTACCAAGCATAGGAATAGGCAGGGTCTGTTTCCATTGTACGGTCAAACCATGCGATGGCTTCTTGGTGTGCATTTGATTTGGCGTATTCCATCGCGATTCCATACATACAGAATGCATCATGGGGGTCGCATTCAAGAAGATTCCGTAATTGGCTAAGTCGATCATTACTAGGTGTGCTCATAGTTGTATCATGACACGAATGCGAAAGATTTGTCTCTTTATTGTTTTCTTTTTATCCTTGGGTGTAAGCCATCCTCTCTGGGCTTCTAGCCTTCGAGTAACCCACGCTTGTGGCGGTCCCGCGACTGCGCTTGTGATTGGGGGCAATTATTGGTATCAGGCTGAAGGTGCGAATCTTCATGTTCTGCATAAAAACAAGGGCACTCTTTTAACTACGGTCAAACTCGCAAGCCCAGCAACGGCTCTTTGTACGGAATTGTTACTCGATGGCAATTTGTTGTATGTCCTCCTTGATGGTAAAGAAGTACTTGAATTCGATGTCATCAATCCAATGCAGCCAGAGTTGATACGCACAAGAACTTCTGATGTGCTAGGTATTCTTCCGCATAGTTTAGCTACAGTTCGAAACGAACCAGTCGTCTTCGGCGAGGGTGGTGTGGTCGCACTTCGAGACGGCAAAAAAATCATTACATGCGATTGTGATATTGCAAGTGCAGCGAAGTCAACGACTGAAGGAATAGTTTACGTTTCCAATCGATCTATAGTAAGCAGTAAATCCGGTGAAACGCTGGGCCGTGCTGCACAACTTATTGAACTAGACCCAACTGCAAATGTCGACCTAGGTACGATTTTGTATCTACGTAGCATTGGCGACGAGACGGAGGTTGGATTGCTTGCAGGAGATTTGCAACCAATAGTTTCAACCTTAGCAAGAGTAGTTCTTGAGGGGGTTCCTACAAATATTCTTACTCGAGGGAGTAGAGTTTTTGTAACGACTACTACAGGAATCCATGTCCTTGGAATTGCACCAAAAGAATTGCGCTTGCTTCGTTCTTTTGCTATTGAAGGCGTTGAAAACATCGGTCTCCTCGCCTCAAATTATTTTGCGCTCAGTGGTAATTTTGGAAGAGGTGTTTATCGCATTTCGCCAGATGCAGGTGGGCCAGGAGAAACACTTTTTCGAATCGTGCCATCGCATGGAGTACTTGGCGCTGGTGTGTACGACGTTCGCACTTTGCAAGTGCCAACGGGAAGGGGTTCTATTCTCTACAGATTTAATGAGGGGATTGAATACTCCCAAGACCAAATTGAACCAATTGAAATTCAGACTAGCGCTATTGTTCTGGGCGGTGAAGCGAGAATACAATCGCAAAGTGGTGAAGTTGTAATTTCGACTGACTCTGGTAATGTGGCGCTCGCGTTAACACAGCCAGCGGTAACGGTTATTGCTTTAGAAGGAAATTTCTGGTTTGGGACGCAAGGTGGAGTATCTGTGTGCAAGCAGACAAGCAGCGGAGAGTTTATAGAAGTTGACCAAGTGCAACTTGCGGGGCCAATTGTGCAACTAATCTCACTCTTTGACGGGGGTGTTTGCTTTGTTTCAGCAGCGGGGTTTGTGGGTACGCTTGAAGAAGTTCAAGGCGAAATTGCGTTAGAACAATAACGCTTACAAATTGCATCTTCGTTACACGATCCGCCGCGTTTTTTGCAAACTTGGCGGCCATGCCAAACGAGCAAGTGGCTAAGCAAAGTCCATTGTTCTTGGGGAAAGAGTGCCATTAAATCCTTTTCGATTTTGTCTGGCTTGGTTTCTGTTGTTAATCCAAATCGTTGTGCAAGGCGTCCGACGTGTGTATCGACGACGACTCCTTCGTTTTTACGGAAGGCGTTGCCTAGGACGACGTTGGCAGTTTTACGTGCAACACCTCGAAGTTTGACAAGGTCTTTCATATTGTCTGGTACTTCGCCTCCATAATCATCTACGATCATGTTTGCAGAAGTATAGAGTGATTTAGCCTTGCTGCGAAAGAGGCCGATGGAAGAAATATAGGGTTCTATTTCTTCTGGTGACGAATTTGCGTAGTCTTGCACTGTTGGAAACGCTTTGAACAAAGCGGGAGTCGCTTTGTTCACGCCGACATCTGTTGACTGCGCTGAAAGAATTGTCGCGAACAACAATTCCAGCGGCGAATTGTACGCAAGGGCACAGTGTGCATCTGGATATCGTTCCTGCAATTCTGCAAACAATTTTTTTGCGCGTTTATTGGCGATCATAATTTCTTCATTTGTGCGCGAATGATATAGATGTTAATGGGAATAAGTAGTAAACAGCCAAGCGTCGCGATTGGGATTATCCATCTGGAAATCTCCTTTGCTTCGATTTTATATTGTGCTGCTTCTTCAAATAGATTGAGCGCAATGAGGTCGTTATTTTGCTTGAGGAGAGAATTTGTTTCGGGACTAAGCCAGCCAAAAACATATACAAAGCAGCTAATGCCCAAAAGTGCAAGAATTATTGCGATGTTGCCTTTCATGTGGCAATCAGTGGTACGCCATTAGACCAAGTTGTACCATCTGACCATACTTCTTGTTTCCATATTGGTACTCGCTGCTTGAGTATGTCAATCATAAACCGACAAGCGGTAAAGGCATCGTCTCGATGGTCACTTGCTACAGCGATGACAACACTTGCTTGGTGAATTGCGACGCGACCAACGCTGTGCGTTACGCGGATGTGCCTAACGCCAAATCGTCGTATCGCTTCTTTGGCGAGTGCTTGGAGTTCTTTTTCTGCCAATTCTTCATAGCAATCGTACTGTAGTGCTTTGAGTTCTCCATGCTGCTCATTATTTTGAGGTCTCGTGCGGCCGACGAAAATGCACTCGCCTCCACAACCAATGGAGGGTAATACAGTTGCGACCCCTACGTCGATGGCATCTGCAATGAATTGAATTTCGATTTGTTGTTTTGCCATGTCTTGGGGCATGGTAGCACTGCTAGCCATCAATAGGGTATGCTGCGTGCATGAAGCATGGTACTTCAGAAAGGAAAGCTGTCGTTGCAGTACTTACTGTGAGCGATACACGTTCGATTAAAGATGATCGCAGCGGTGCTATTGCAGTTGAGGAGTTAAAACTTGCTGGCCACTCAATCGCAACGCGTGAGATTGTGCCCGACGAAAAAGCTGTGATTGCCTCGTTTGTTATGAAATGGGCAGAGGATGAAACAGTCGACGCTATTGTTGTGACTGGTGGAACGGGTATCTCCAAAAGAGATGTAACTCCGGAAGCGATTCTGCCACTGCTTGCTGCAAGCATGCCCGGCTTTGGAGAACTTTTTCGTCAACTTAGTTACGAAGAAATTGGAGCAGCAGCGATGCTTAGCCGCGCCCATGCTGGCTGGATTGACGTTGGAATTCTGCGAACACCAATATTTATGCTCCCCGGTTCGCCTAATGCGGTAACGCTTGCGATGCAGAAATTGGTCACAGGGCAACTTGGTCATTTACTTGATGTGTGCTTAATGGAGACGACCAGATGATTCTCGTGCATGGCATCGACATTATAGATGTGGATCGTGTTGCGACGATGCTAGAGACACATGGGCAAACTTTCATTGATCGATGCTTCACCAAAACAGAGCAAGAAGCAGCGGACGTTTCTTCGAAAGAGATGCGCGCGCAACGATTCGCGGCAAGGTACGCAGCAAAAGAAGCTGTACTCAAAGCGCTTGGCACAGGTCTTGCAGGGGGTATTAATTGGGTGGATGTGAGCGTTTCAAGAGAAGACGGTCCACCGATACTAACGTTATTCGGTCGTGCTGCTGAAGTAGCAGCAGACCAAGGTATTTGTGAATGGCGATTGAGCTTATCGCATACGAACAGTATGGCAATGGCAAGTGTGATTGGAATTGGAGGTACAAAGTGAGTCGAAAAAAAGGTCCCGCACTGTACGAGTTAATCTCAACAAACAAACCTCTTGGACGGAAACGCAAACCAGAGCTCGAAAGCGTTGACTTCGCCCAAGACGACAGCCTTGCGCACAACGTGTTGACGCCCGGACGGTCTGTTCGAATGTCGATTGGTTCAATTGGAGTTATTGTTGCAATTTGCATTGCTTTAATCGTAATTTCATACACAATGGGATTCCGGCGTGGTTCGGATATCGCAAGGGAAGATTATGGTAGCCGTATCTTTGAAGAGGTTGCGGTTTCCCAGCCAAGCCCACCGCTATCGAACTCAAAAGCGGTTAATTTGCCTAAAAACCAACCATCGACGCACGTGACACAAACAGGCTGGGGGCCTATTACCAGTGATCCACGGGTGGGAGGAAAGAACTATTTCACCCTTATTCAGACAACAAAAGATGGTGCGGTACAATTAGCATCGTTCTGTAGGGAAAAAGGACTTGAAACATATGCCATTTCTGGCAATAATACGCGGCTCTACCGTGTTATTGCGTTGCCAGGATCTCAGGACCCGAATGATGCAGTTGCTACGGATGTCCGGTCCAAGATTCATGCCATTGGGCAACAATGGACAACTACTAACGCGGGTCGCGGAAGTGACCTAAAGGATGCATACCAATCGCTTTACAAGAAGTAAAGCGCTCTAGATTAGGAATCAGAATTATGAGTCTTCACCGAAGTTTGAAAACAAAACCAGCAGGTCTAAACCAACACCGCAACGTACTTACTCGTGCCGAACGCATCGAGCAACTTGCAGGTGCAGATAAATTCGACAAAGAAAGTGGCTCACCGATTGGCTTACCAAAGGTTGGAAGCCGGAAGATAAAAATTGCTGGTAAGCAGAAGAAAGAAGACGACGGCACTGAAGACGGTGTAGAAGTAGCAGGCAGCGAAGAGTAATCTTGACTGCTCCGCTCGACATTGGGCGTCTGCTTTCGAAGCGCGTACAAGACATAGAGGATTCGGGGATACGCCGCGCTTGGGCACTTGCGCAAGCATGTGAAGACCCAGTGAATCTATCAATCGGGCAACCAGATTTTTTAGTACCTGATTCAATCAAACAAGCTGCAATTGATGCAATTCTTTCGGACAAGAATGGATATACATCTACAGTAGGCGATGCAGCTTTGTTAGCTTCGATTCATGCGAGACTGCACTCGCAGTTTGGCTGGGAGTTCGATGAGAAAGCACACCACAGCGCAATGGTTACTTGTGGCACTGCCGGAGCTTTGACGCTTGCATGTTTGGCGATTCTTGGACCCGGAGATGAATTGATTGTTCCCGATCCTTACTTTGTGATTTATCCAACTCTTGCACGTATCGCTGATGCTAAGGCAGTTTTTTGTGACACGTACCCCGATTTCCGCATGACTGCTCAGCGGA